>Ga0307518_10000114_pt1 | contig 56732 bp, 59 predicted proteins | sample 25_EM_MG_FD_203889 | JGI IMG/M metagenome (GOLD analysis project Ga0307518, IMG submission 203889) | Populus trichocarpa ectomycorrhiza microbial communities from riparian zone in the Pacific Northwest, United States - 25_EM | ecosystem: Host-associated > Plants > Roots > Unclassified | place...
CCCAGAACATGTAGTTACACTCTGCTGCCCCAAACTGAGTCGCACTACGAGGCATCAATGCCCAGTCACCGCTCCAAGGCTTGTAGATCAAGCCCCGTACTTCCGCCTCCGCGCGCCTAGGTAAACCATCAGCATACGTGTGAGTTATCCATGGTGGGCTGTCCCCGTCTGCTCCTGATGGTGACGGATACTGTTGGAAGAAGGAGATGAGCTCTGTGGGATTGATGAACTTGGAGTAGGTGTGCGTTCCTCGGGCGACTTGGCGTAGTATATATTCGGCGGCGACGATTGTCAAGAGGTAGGCAAGTGGGGTGCGTGCGATGGTCGAGAGGAAGAGATGACCACCGGGCTGAATTATATATAAAAACGCGGTCAAAAATTAGGTGAAGTGATCCGAAGAGGAAGGATTTACCTTGACGAGCTCAGCACAAGTGCCGAGGAACGTAGCAGGGTTATCGACGTGTTCGATGACCTCCATGGAACATACCACATCAAATTTTTCATTACTTTTCAGGAGTTCCTCCGCAGAAACATTCCGGTAGCTGAGTGAGCGGCTGGGCGAAGAAGACGACGGTGAAAACAGTGGATCTGCATTTGCATGCATAGACGCAATGCGAATATTAGACTCCGAAGCGTCGATGCCCAGAGTCTGCCCACCCAACCGTGCCAAGCTCTGTAGCGCGTGTTTGAGCACTGCGTCCTGTGCAAGAATAACATCGAGAATCGTACCTCAGACAAGAGTCCACCGCCGCAGCCGACGTCCAAGACATTCATGCCTCGAAGAGCGCCCCTTTGTTCCATGTCTTGGGCAACGTCTTCTCCTCTTTCTTCACGTGCAACTTCTATCACTTTGTCGCGAACATATTGCACTCTGACCGGATTCATGCGGTGCAGGAGGGCGAACTCGCCTTTTTCGTCCCACCATTGTGAAGATAAACGAGAGAAGTGAGCAACTTCTGCGGCATTGACTGTGGATGTTGTCGCGTCAAATTGGATGGATCTCGCGCATTGCGTTAGACGTGAAACGCGACGGAATGCTGTTGAAAACATGGCAGGGGGTACTATGTCACAAACATGTCAAAATTTCGTCCATCTAATACTGCAGCAGGACGACTTTGTAGCTCTCGCAGTTGACTACGTGGAACTGCTTTCCTCGAACGAGAACAAGTCATGCCCATAGGTGTGTACATGTCATCTAGCTCTTTTCTTCATCGATTATTATGGTTACTCTGAGGAGTAAACGCAGCGCTGCGATACTCGCAACAATGCGCAGGTCTTATCCTTGTTCCAGCGTATGCGCCCAGTCTTACTATGGCCAGCTCTTCCCATCACAGTGAAATCCAGATGCCACCTTAAAGCACCGTCCAATCAGTATCTTTTTTTTTGGACAAGTGATATCATTATGTAGCCACTGACAAGTCAAGCTCTACATAATACACTAGATCGAAAACCCAGTTGGGCTTCGTTCCGAGGAAAAATGCTCTTATGCACTTCCCATCAAGGACGGGGGTATGTGGGACTCCGTGAGCCTACTGGTAAACCCGTTGAAGGGCGCCTGGTAGGCGTTATACCCACTAAAACCTCAGGTTGGGAAAAGGGAGGCGAACATCTCGCAAGAGGGGACAGCATCACAGTGGACTGTCACATAGAATAATCGTGTTGCTTGTGTGATTGATTCACGTTTCAACTCGTCTTTGGTTGGTCTTTGGTATGTTCAGGATGTCTACATTGGGTAGAAAATTTCGTGAGTACGTGGTCGCTGAGTGTGGTTGTTCTTGCCAAGACTGTCTGGTATTGTTCGTGTGTTTTGGGCAGCTTAATGACTCGTAATAATCGTTCTAGGGGGGGCCAGTGGTGTTCGGTGTGCTTTTTATCGTTTGTGCACTACCTTGCCCAGCTGTCGTAGCGTGGGAAAACAGACCATGGTCGTGGTTGCGGTTCAAGGGCCCCCAATCAGTATCTTATGTGTATCCTTGCCCATGATTATGCATGCGTAATCAGCATTGGAATTACCGACATTATCAGTTGCATTCGGAAGAAACAAACTGCTCTAGTGTCTAACTTGACACGGGTCTCACTCCAAGGAACTGATTAGCATGCGTTTGCGTGTGGCTCTGAGATGTTTGAACAGGCGGCTGTTTCTCGGGGTGCAAAGCACGCATAATAGGCCAATGATGCGGTGAGTGATCTCTTACTTCTGCCTTACTGACAACCTCAGACGACTCCTTCGCATCAGACGATCCACTACGGGGTGACAACTATCTACACACTCTCTGCGGACACTCTACCTTCCAGGCTGCTGCGTTTATATAATCCAACAGACGTCAGCACAGATGCTATTGCTTAATCTGTGCACTTGATTGGGAAGAAACGCGTCCAATAACTAGTACCTTACCTAGAACAAAAACGCACCTGTTATTGCAGTCTAGATCCTCGTAATCTAGTTGCAGCCTGCTCCAGCGCCACGCTACTACTAGTTCGGTGTCCCTACACTTTCAAATCATTGGACTCACCTAAAAGTAACATGTTCCCTTCCGGCCCGCAGACCGTCAACAGCACGGAAAAATCTTGACCCGGGACAAAAAGGTATGTGCAGACCTGGATGGTGGAACGCTGTCTCGTAACGTCCTGAATATTATCATGAAAGGGGAAGGCAAGTAACAACGATGTGTTCCTCTCGCCGAGTCAGGATCGAATTTTGATCTAACTGGAAGATAGGTTATCCATTGCAAAGGTGTGATTATGGGAATCAGATATAGAATGGTAAATGATTGATGATTACAATAATTGTAGGTTATGTTATACTCACGAGGCTCAAGACACAGGGTCTCTCACAAACAACCATTTATCTCCAATGCGCTGCATCCGACCTCCACGGGTTTGTGTTTTGACCGATGTTGAGTCATGGTGTCCATCAGAGCACTGGTCCTCTTCTTTTTCAGCGCCAGCACTCTCGCCAAGTACAATGGCGTCCGTGCCAGTGTATTCTGCATTCGAGTGTTCCCATTGTCCTGCCTCCCTATAGTCGCTGCGACCGAATTGCCTTTTGCCTTCGTTTATGCTGCCTCGTCCCCCTCCTTGCCACCCTCCATTTCCTCTAAAACCTTGCTCCGTACCTTCAAGTCGATGGAACTGGCTTTGAGAGTTGTCATGGTGACAGCCTGTAGCGCCGGCTAAAGCAATTCCTCCAGCCAAGATGAACTGCATGAGTTCTTCTTGTGACGGGATGTAGTCGTATGTAGTTTTCCACATGTTTCCTAGCGCTTCCCACGATGAGGGAGCAGTGGCATCAAACGCTGAGATATCAAATTGATCTAGTCCTCGCTGCTCCGATGCCGCTGAATTCGAGGCATGCGTGTCAGTACTCTGCGCAGGTGTATTCGCAGCTACCGAAGGCAACTGGTCTGATACAGGTATACGACAATCTGGCGCAGCTGCGGAGTCAGGAACTACAGATGGAACCACTGGAGCTTGAGTTGGTGTGTCTTCGCTTGACACTGGTCTGGGAGGTGTAACCGAGGACGGTCTGAGATCACGTCCAAATTCGTCTTTACCACCTTCAGGTATAGCTGAGCTGGGGAGCTCAGTACGACTGGGTTCTTTATCGTTTGCGTGGCGGCGAGGCGGACTGTGCTGACGCGTATCGCGTCCTTCGAACCTTCGCGGACTACGAGAGCGGTTATCTCGAGGCCGTGACGGTGGATCCCAATGAAAGCGATCACCTTCCCATCTATTTCGTCGGCCACGGTAGCTATCACGGTGACCGCCACGATGGACGAAGCGGTCATCACGACGGTCGTTGTAAGATTTTAAACGTTCGGGATGGCCACTAGATCGCGGATCCCCAGGGTGTAAATTGGAACGAGGATGCGTCCCCGGAAGTGACTGAGAAGATGCAGTGGATTTGTCTGACAAGGTTTCTAGTGGGGCGCGTGCTTGGTCACTGGACGCCTGGGGAGACAGAGTGGGATGTGACTGTACACTATTTCCAAGCTTGGCGGTCAACGCCAACTGTTGCAGCAATGCTAGTTGCGCTTGCCCGAGTTGTGGCGTTACATTATTTGGTGGGGTTTGGCTAGGATGAAAGGTCAATGATCTGAGTTTGCATTCCGCTAGAAAAGGGTCACCTATTGGTAGGAATCTGGCCAGTTACTTGAGCAGCTTGCCCGAGTAGCGACAACAACATTGACTGCACGTCCACATTGGGTGTAGTTGATGATGGTGGAGAAAGCGGTGGGGTCGGAGAATTTCCGGGCGCTCCGACTATAACGTGTTGGCTGGGAGGCGATGGCCTTATAGCGGACTCTGACAGAAAACAACCAGACCATATTTCAGCAACTGAATACTCATTCCATTTGAGGCAAAGTGCCAGCAAAAAATAGCTAGAATTACACGAACAGAAGAAATACTTAGCGGATACGTATGACTCGTGATAAGCACCTTTTGTAACGTCTGTCAACATATCCCTCAGTCGCATTAGTACTGTCGACGGAAATGTATTTGATTTGATCCATATATCCAGAACTTTCTTCGTTTTTTCCTGTGGTTGAATGGCAGTAAGAACGATAGGCTGTTACAAACAGGTCGACCAAGAAGGGAGGAGGCATAGCCGTATGACAAAAACTCGTTACGAGCTGTTTATGCATCTTGCAGCAGTGTTGTGGGTAATATCGGCATCACGGTAGTACAATAATGAAAGACCGCAGTCACCACCCTGTCGTGGTGGACCTGGTGTTGCACGGAAATGCATTCTTATGACTAACCTTGGCTTCGGGGTTGCCTATTGCAATCATGTCTTGGAAGAGACTGTCCAAGACGCCTTCAATCTTGAGGAGAAAGGTTGCAGCATTACCTTTTTCCGAGTTGAGATCACCCGTTATGGCATTCTTGGTCACCGCACTCCTGGCAGCACGAGCAAGAGCATCAAAGGCATATAGACTCGACACCTTGGCAGAGTTCGGCAGTGATTTATGTGTTCGGTAGAGAATGGCAACGAGCTTTGCGTCATCCTGCAAAAAATGTGACTGAGGATCCACGAAGGGGTACTGGGCTATACCTGAAGAGCTTTCATTGCGATCTCGGTCAGTCTGGCCATTTTCGATGCCGACAATCGCTTTGCATTGACGACCTCTTCCAAAGTGCTCTCGAACTCCTGCAAATGCAGGTCAATAAAACTGACGGTTAATGCGTTTAGACACACATTGAGGGATGCCATGACCTCCACGCATGCGTTACCTGTAGAAAAAGAGCGAGAAACGGAGGGGATGTAAGCGTCAGCCAGCAAGGATGGTATTTACTTGTGTTGTGGCACTTGTCAGTGGTTTGTCGTGTGCCAATCTGGCACAAGCAGTCATGTCTTCCCGCGCGAAGGCGGCCTTAGTCGCATCTTGCGCTATCTCATCCTTGATCATCTGGGGAGTACACTACCAACAGTCCAAAGAGCGCGAGGTGTGTACATCATATTCCCTCAGTACTGATCTCAACGCACACAGGACATGTATAAAGGGGTACTGCGCGATGACGAGCGCAGGAGGGAAAAGATGAGACGGCGTGAGGAAGAGTTCCGTGTATCTCAGCGCAAGCGCGAGATCTACGAACGTGTTCAGACGATTGCTTCATCCAAAGAAACCTCCAATGACCCATAAAGGCCCCCTGCCTGAACATGGCTGTTTCGCTTTCTCGTCACCTCCGAAGCCCGGGGCAATACATCGGTTATCACAATGTCCAACAAAATCACCGTCACATGTGCTGTTCGTGCTGCGACATGTCCATTTGCTTGCTAGGCCTAGTCGTTACAACCCAGTGGATTTTCGTTGCATAATAACCATCAGAACGGCACATAATTGCACAAGCCACCGAACCCCTCTTGTACATCCAACGGTCAGGCTCTCTACGGATGTAAGTTACTGTGATATGATCGAACTGCATGGAATGACACATCGCACGTTTCATGGCAATCACTCCGTATTCGTTAGAACAGGCTCTGTAACACTTCAATTGCGTATAGTCCAACCTGAAACCTAGTTTAACTTTCAGTCCATGCACTGTATTTCCGTGAGGAGTACAGGACTTGGCTCGTAAGTTGTCCTATGTATGATTTCTTTTCTTCAGCATCTCGGTACCTACAGGGAGAAGTGGACATCACGTGAGATCACAGCCATCCACAAACTTGAAAATTTAGCACCTTTTAGCACCCATTTTCCTCTGGTTCACACAGCCAACGCACGGCGGTGTGTCAAGGAAGCGTCCACAGGTATTTACCTGCCTAAGCTTTTGTTTTTGTTCTTATCTTTTGGTTAGGTCTTGCAGGCGCCATCCAAAAAATGCATCAAGTCTTGCTCATCGACGAGACGCTACGAGCTATCCTTGAATTCTGCCTGGATGATGGCAGGAGTTCTCTCTGCTGCGTCGCTCGATGCTGTAAAGCTTGGAAGGATCCTGCCCTCGATTGTATATGGAGACACCTCCCGTCAGCTGTGCCCCTGATGGCTATACTTCCGGGTTTCTCAGCCGATACCAAGACCGGGACCATCGTACGTCACTTTAAATGCAAGGATCCTCGTGACTTAACTTATTAATGCAGAAGCTAAAGAAACATTTACGAGATGAGAACCTTACTGCTTTCATTGGATATGCGAGCCGTGTCCAATATATTTCTTTCCGTCACCAGATTAAGGCGAAACCTGACATCTGGCTTCGTTTGTGCAAATCGGGACACCTGCTACCCAGCCTTCAAGGTTGCTGCATTGGGGGCCCAGCAGTTCGCGATTTACGTTTGTGCACAAGTCTTTCTCCTCGGCTGGAGAAGATTTCACTAAATGTGGGCTACGCGATGTCCGAATTGGCGTCCACATTAACACACAGTGTCCTTGCGCAGTTGAAAGAGAATCGTTCTCTCCAATGCTTGGCGATCAGGGGATACAATACAACATGCCTGCGACAGCCATTCAGTGCGCTGGCTACGCTGCAGTCGCTCTGGCTTTATCTTTCGATGATCACCGAGCCAACTTTCATGGCTATCTCGTCATTACCTGTCTTGTCGGACCTCGATATCCATGCAACGACCTTGTCCTTCGAACGCCTATCAGGCGCAGTAATAGATCACTGCGGACGAGGCGAACCATTCTTCCAATCTCTGCGTTGTTTAAAGGTTCGCGCCCAGTTATCCGTCATAAAATTGATATTACGGCACATCCCTCTCAATAATCTGCTCTCCCTTCACATGGATATTGACAATGGAACCCTGTCAATACCGTGGCATTCCACTCTATTGACCATAACTGCCGCAACTTCACAGTTATATGAACTAATTTTAGAGGATATAGTACTCACTGATGACCCACGTAATATCCAACTATACCCCCCAGACAACGCGCTCACGATAGACAACCTCCGTTTACTTTCAAAACTCCCAATCCGACATCTTATATTGGATGTCTCACTTGTTCCGGACCTAACCGACGCTGACATCGAGGAAATAGTGACCTGGTGGCCTTCCTTAGAGTCACTGCACTTGGGGGCGGATACTGCGCTCGAGAATATGCAGTCAGCTTGGAAACCCAGGATGACACTTGCATCGCTTTACGCTCTGGGAAAGGGATGCAGGCAACTCAGTGACCTGGTAATTGCCCTTGATGTAGCGTCAACTATCCCCGAAATATTATGCAAAGAGCACCGGCGACTCTCTTCTCTGACCATCAGTTCTCATTCGAGGCCCAATCCAGATTCACTCCCGCTCTTTCTTAAATCGCTCTTTCCTTGCTTGCAGGAAGTTACTCGAGGACACATTGGTGATCATTTGGATGCTTGGGACAGCGTACAGGACAATTTTGATCGGTTCAGTATCTTGCTGGGGCAGGAATAGACTTAGACGCCTTAGAATTCCTCTAGAACAGTATTATATGTAGATATCGTACATGTTCGTGTAAATGGAGACTTCATCTTTGCAAGTGGAGTGAAAGAAATTTGAGATCAGAAGGCACATTATGATCGCACAGTATGATAAAGCTTGTAATTCACAGCAGCTACATTCAACATATGTATTGGCTCGCAGGACGGACATTTATGGCTAAGTCATCTTGAGTAAAGTGTCTACACGACAGGGGGTTTGGTTCCAGGTTGGAACGTGTAGGTCAACCCACACTTTCCACAGTACTGACGATCTTTATGGAAGGCCATCTAGAACAACTCATTGGCCCTGCTGCTGCCGAGGGAGGTAAAGGCATGAGACTTACGAAGATGCCAGCGCCGCACTCAGCGCTTGGACACTCGCGACGAAGACGCTTGATTTTGCCATCCGAGTCCACCTTGTAGTACTTGAGAATGGACATCTTGACCTTCTTACGCTTGTGCTTGACCTTCTTCGGGGTCTATTATATTATGGTTAGCAACGCTCCAACAACAGATGTGCGTGGAGACTTACGTTGTAGGTTTTCTTCTTGCGCTTCTTGGCACCACCACGAAGGCGAAGCACCAAGTGCAGGGTGGACTCCTTTTGGATGTTGTAGTCGCTAAGAGTGCGACCATCTTCGAGCTGCTTGCCAGCAAAGATCAGACGTTGCTGATCGGGGGGAATGCTGATATCAATTGGGTAAAGAATCTTTGCACCGAAGCACTGTATCTTACCCTTCCTTGTCTTGGATCTTGGCCTTGACATTGTCGATGGTGTCAGAGGATTCAACCTCGAGAGTGATGGTTTTGCCCGTGAGGCTATGGTTCCGTGAGTAAGGTCAATCGTTCTGGAAAATAATCAACGTACGTCTTGACGAAGATTTGCATGTTTTGGATGCCTCTGTCTATCCAGCGAACTTAACGGTGGAGTCGTCGACAAGGCAAGAGGAGTCTGGACGAAGTCGTAGTGATACAAAAAGCACAGATGAAACCTTAATCATCCGTGTTGATGGCCCGTGCGCGAGAAATGAGTGCTGACTAAGTGGCTGAGATAAGCCTTGGCAAGCGCGTCGCGTCGCGTATACTACAAGACTCAAGCTAAAGTCTACAACACACAATGGATAGTGACGACCAGATGGAGGTGGACTCTGCCATCCCATTTTCATCGAAGGGAAAGGGAAAGGCAGTTGAAGATGCTTTGCCGTACGGGAATGAAACGTTACCTTGGCACGTAGCCGTCTTGCATTGATTGTTTACATTGATATTCATGGTGATTGCACCAGGGTTGAGAAATATCGCCCAGTCACCTTGGATGATGTCGTATCTCACAAGGATATTACAACAACCAGTAAGTAACTCGCCTCCTTGGTTGCCTCCCAGGATGATTCCACGGCATGCAGTCGAGAACTTTATTCAGAAGAATCGTCTTCCACATCTTTTGTTTTATGGGCCACCTGGTACGGGAAAGACGTCAACCATCTTAGCTGTTGCAAGGCGAATATATGGCCCAGAGTACAGGAAACAGATCCTAGAGGTGGGTCAAGCACCACCATGATCAGGTGGGGTTACTCGTGTCCTCATGACTCTATAAGCTTAACGCCTCGGACGACCGAGGAATTGACGTTGTTCGCGAACAAATCAAGCAATTTGCAGAAACGCGCACGTTGTTCTCCAAGGGCTTCAAGCTCATTATCCTCGATGAAGCGGACATGATGACACAGCAAGCACAAGCCGCCCTTCGCCGCGTCATTGAGCAATACACCAAAAATGTTCGCTTTTGCATCATATGTAATTATGTGAACAAGATCGCACCTGCAATTCAAAGCCGGTGCACCAGATTCCGCTTTTCTCCCTTGCCCATGGGCGAGGTCGAGAAGAGAGTGATCAATGTGGTGGAAGCAGAAGGGTGGGTATGCTTACGGCGACCACAATCTGGTTTTGAAGCATAATTCCAGAGTGAAATTGACGCCCGATGGCAAAAATGCGCTACTCAAACTTTCCAAGGGCGACATGCGCAGGGCCCTCAATATCCTTCAAGCCTGTCATGCTGCGTATGACTCTGTTGGGGAGACTGAGGTCTATAACTGCACCGGCAATCCTCATCCCTCCGACATAGAGACGATCGTAAATTCCATGCTCTCTGATGAATTCACTACATCATACCAGTGTACGTTCCGAGACGCCCAACCCTTTTATTCTGACTTGGCGTTCTGTAGTGGTGAATGCGTTGAAGACTGAACGTGGCCTCGCCCTTCAGGACTTGTTAACCGGTGCTTACGAGTATGCGGAAACAATCGTTCTGAAGCCTCATGCTCGGGTATATCTCCTTGATTTCCTTGCAACAGTCGAGTGAGTAAGGCCTGTTATTCATTCCACTAAATGGCTCACTGGATCAGGCATCGGCTATCCACTGGCGCCAGTGAGAAGATTCAGTTGTCTGCCATGATTGGTGCTTTCAAGAACACTGTGGAGCTTATGGCGAAGCGGTAAGTGGAAGTGACGAGAACAGGAGAGTCCACTGCATAGAGCATGTATATTCTACTTTTTAGCTACAAAGTTGCAAAAGAGCCCCTGTCCAGTTATAGCATCACGTGACCAGCCCTCAATTGCTCCGCGTTCGGGTGTCGGACACGCGGAAGCGTTGCAGTCATGGCCTTTCCCTTACCTTCTCATCTCCCTCGCAAGGTTGACGTGTCATCTCAAACGCTGTCCAAGCTTGATTCTGCGACATGGAAGACGTTGGACTCCTCAGTTGCATCGTCCTGGAGAACAGAGCTCGATGAGTGCATTCGCCAGACAAAGGTCAGCATTCACCTCATACGACCTCAGAGCTTTGACTTAATGTTCCGGTACAGAACCGAATTCACGACCGTATGCGCACTGACTCGACTGCCTTCAATGCACAACTATTGTCCGCGAAATCTGCTCAAGAGCGACTGTCAAATATGTCACATGCTGTCAATACTTTGAACCACACTGTATTCGATCCCAAGGTGAATTATTTACTGCCTTCTAGTCTTTTTTTGCTCAATCATAGAAGTCCGGGATCACTTCTATACTCCTTACGGCGCTTAGGCAACATCAAGCTCTCGCTCAAGCGTCTTTGAACGCTGATGTCATGCATGCATCGCTACTCCATCTTGCGAAATGCAAGACACAGCTCGAAGCAGTACAGAAGTTGACTGACACTGGTGACCTTCCTACAGCGGTACTTAAGTGTTCAGGGCTCAGCTCTTTACTTGCGGTTGCACCAGGTCCACTAGGTGAGGCTAGTGTGACCGTGGATATGAAAGTGCGTAATTAGCAACTGGTTCTATGGTTATTCATGTATTCGTTTCAGAAAACGCTGGTTGTAATTGAGAACCGTATCTCTGAATTATTGGGGCAAGCTTGTTCACAATGTCTTCACGTATCCGAGCAAGAGATAGTCATTCGTTCGTCTGTACTCGGTCTGTTAGCCATATGTTCTACTGCTTCCTCCAGTGACAATCTACTGCAGTTCCAGGCTCAAAGGCTCCTTTACCATTATCCGGCGTTCTCTCGTCGCTCTCACATATTACTCTATCCGCTCACCTGAGCAGTTTGCGACGCAACCTCACCACCTATCATTTTGACAATACCCTTCGGAATGGGTATTCGATGGTTTCCACTGTTGAGGATGACTCATCGGGTTCGGTTGTCCACAAGTTACAACGTTTCACATCAAACGGTTCCGCTTCTTGCGGTGCCTCACTCGGAAACCTTTCGAATCTTCTTGACTTCCTCGACGAAAAAGTATTCCCTCACCTACCCCCTGTCCAGAGGACAGGTTTTCTGCGCAGTCTTGTCAAACCTCTAACAACGTCAATCATTGCAAACTTTCTGGTTCCTTCGTTACCTTCAACACTGGAAGCCCTCCCTGATTTTCTTGAATTAACTCGCAAAGCTGTGGCATTCGAGTCCCGGTATATCGCGGGTCTCCTCGGAGGCGACTCAGCCGATAGTGAAATAAGGGCATGGGCGGATAACGTTTGTATTCACTATGAAAAGGCCAGACGGATATACATCCTTGACGCCTTTCGGGATGTGGTCTTGGAACGTGCTATTCTCAAAGGGCAGACATTCATGGCAGAATTCGTCGCATGTCCTCCGACTTCGAGCGTTCATGGCAAGGCATCTGTCCTACAAGAGGACAGCATCACGAAGATTAGCCCGACCTCCGAAGCTGACGCATGGAATTTAGACGACCAGAGCTTTGCAACGTCATCTTCTAAATCAGCTGTGGACGATAGCAGCTGGGGCTTCGATGATGACATTGACCAGTCGGGACAGATAGAGGGGGATTTGCCCACTCCTGAAGCAGAAGCAGAAGTGGACCCTGATGATGCCTGGGGTTGGAACGATGATGAGCCGTCCGAACAACCTGAAGCTGATCCAGCTGATGGATCTGCAGCAAAGCCTTCAGAAGGAGGAATGTGGGATAATGTCCCGTGGGCTGACAGTACCGATGTCCACGAATCCACTATACCCATAAATTTGCCTACACGACCAGCACCGCCGACAGGAGTCCCCCCGAAGTCACAGAAAATGAACCCTGAACAACGAGAGACCGGACATGCCAATCATGGCTCTTCAAAACTCTGTCATGTTACCAAGGAGACCTATCCCGTCTCTATTCTTATAACGGACATTATCCAGACTGTCGAGAAGTGTCTCCAAGAGGGCAAGTCTCTCGCATCCTCTGGCATCTTTTCCTCGCCTTCGACGTCTACGTCCTCTCCTGGAACCCTGATCATGCATTCTGGTGCTCTGGTCATCGACTTGTACTGTGCATTATACCCTGTTGCAGCCGCCTCACGTCTATCTCAGCCTGCGCAGCATATGCAGCACTCTAATGACTGCTACTACCTATCCGAAGAACTGAGCCGGGTGCTGTTACAGACAGAAGAATTTTCAGACGTCAAAGGCAAACTGAGGGAACGTAGGGATGAATTGAATGTTCTTACGGACAGCTGGTTCCACGAAGGAGTCGTCAGTTTCCGATTCCTCGTGGAATACACGTATTGCTGACCCAGTCTCCATCAGGACAAGCAAGTCATGGCTTTGAATGATCTCCTCGGAGGTGCGAATGGATTCATCGGAACTTCGGATCAAGATCGCTATGACGAATATGAGACGGTGATTATGGCAGTTCTCCGAAACATTCGTAGTGTAGCGCAGGCTTGGAAGGTGTGTTTATTTCTGACAGATTTGATGTTGAAGTACCTGACCCCTTTTGTAGCCTGTTCTTCCGAACTCCAAGTATTACCTCGCCATAGGGAACGTAGTCGACAACGCTTTATCACGGATACTTGACGATATCTTGGCAATACCGGATATACCAGAGGTGGAGTCGCATAAGCTGAGCGAGCTTTGCAGGATACTTGCTTCCCTCGAAGGGTTATTTGTCAAGAGCACGGATGAGGCGAGAGTGCTCCTCTTATCACTTGGGCCAGCGTTAACAGTCGAGTAGTCATCCCTTGTAGTTTCTTTTGTCCCTTCGTGGTTGAAATTCTCCTACCTATCGGAACTCCTGGTAAGTAATCAAAATGTAATTCGCCCAGCAGGACTCACATTCCCTACAGGAAGCCTCTATAGCAGACCTCACCTATCTTTTCGAGGAAGGCGCACTAGTGGATTTCGAGATTGACGAACTTGTCAAGCTCGTCCGCGCTTTGTTTGCGGATACCCCGTTGAGAGCAAAGACGTTGGAGAAGATTATGGGTGGCCACCCCATCCGGTGACAGTGGGATCTTGCTGCCTCTTGCTCATCATATGTATGAACTTCCGTTACTTGGCGTGTTCTGACCATCAATACCACTTACATTTGTTCTCGTTATGTCATGCAATTGTGAGCGATTGGGATGAATAGCAAGTACCTGATTGGCTCGAAATAGACTCAGTTATACTTGAGTTATACTGTAGTTTTGATGCATTGAAGGTGAAGAGGATGAAAATGAGATCCAATTAGATTGGCTGACTAAGCAGTTAATATTACATAAGACGTGGTCAGATGCATCCAATGTAAGTCACTTTCCAAGCCTAAGTAGTAGTAGTACTAGTACCTGTTCCGCACAACAATATGTTTGGAAAGCCCCTACTTCTGGTTGCATCTTTGCTCCTGTCTCATGGTACGTGGAAAATATACGTGGCAAATCCTTGATGACAATTCCTGGATCCCCACAGCCATCTACGCAGTATACAACCGTCAGAATTTTGAAGTACAAAATCACGTCTGTGCTGACGTGTCAGTTGTAGAATTGTCTCATTTGAAGGCCCTCGGACAGCCCGACAAGCCAATCTCTTCGAGCGTAAGTCCTCGGCATTATTGTGAAGTTCACTTTTCACCCTTTGCCGTACCAGATCGTGTACTATGAGTGCATCTTGGCTCTCGTCATTGGGATATTTGGGGCTTCATTGAACGCCCCACCGCTAAAAGATATTACATGGGCAAGTGAAATGAGGAAACGGTATGCTCGCCCCATTGTACGCTATGGAATGACATCTCAACATTTCAATCTCATACTCTAGAACCATCGACGAAATGGACGCCAGACCTGGACTCGCCAACTATATATCTAGGGCGAGATTACTCCATAGAAAATGAAAGTACTATGTATCCTATCCATGCTCAGTCATCGTTATCATCACTGCCCTTCTTTTTCTTTGTCTTCTTCTCTTTACGTGCTTTCCGCTTCTCCGACTTCTCCGCTGCCTCTTGCATCGCGAGGAAATCGCGAATGGAAGGGAGAGTGGACGATTCCAGAGCCTTGAGTCGCCCTCCTTCCTCTACCTCCTCGATAGCCGTTTCTCGCGCAGGGGACTTTGTCACAGATGCACGTATGATTGGAGGCGGAGTAGGTTCACGCCCCGCGTCACCGAACCACTCCCCTTTGATAGGAAGTGGTGGTTCTTGTAGACGCTTCAATGGCGGTTCAAGAATGCGAGGTTCACTACCATCAATTTCACTGTCTGACACGTCATCCTCCGGAATGCCCTGGTATTCGCCAGCACCAGCGAAGATATCGAAGCCTTCGTCAACCAACTCTGGTTCCGGCTCCAATGAAGGTAGCGGCTGATTCTGGGTTGAATCAGATGGCAAGTCCGCTGTGGGCTTTTCTTCTGGGCTAATGTTCGATCCCTGATCTGTCTTTGGAGGATGCTTCTCGACCCTGCGCCTTTTCTTCTCTCCATTTTTCTCGCCCTTAACTCTCCTCTTCTTCGACTTCTCTTCCTTCTGCCCTATTGGTTTGAATCCTATTGGCTTAAATTTCCCTGACTGTTTCGCAACCTCAAAAGCTAGTCTTTCCTCTTCAACATTTTTGGAGTTGGAACTTTCAGCAGCTTGATCCACAGACCCATTCTGTTGTTTGGCCTTGAGTTCGCGTATAATATCCTCTCGCGTCCGTTTCTTTGATCCCGACGCGACAGTTGTAGCATCCACGAAAGCCTGTTCTAGGAGATCGTCATCCTCGGTGGAAGCCGCTGTTCGAATTTTGTTTTGCTCCAGAAGAGACATGTCCAGGCCCTTAACTAGTATCGTATGTTGGCTGTCTCCTCCCAAGTACTTGCGCTGCTCTTCGACCTAGTAGTTCCATACGTGAGGGTGAGGGAAAGAACGAAAGTTGAGGTTTATCGCGACCTTACAACATCTTTGCCTTCGTGCGCGGCTCGCTGTTCGAAATCCTCGAGTATGGCTTCGACCTGTTATGTATAGCCTTAGTTGCAGTGACGTGTCTAATAGTGCGCATGTAACAGAGGCACACCTGGGCATAGTCATTCACCACCCCCTCTCTTCTCTCTGCAGCGCGATTTCGATATTTTCCGCTGGCCTTGTTCAATTTCCGGGGTTTGAATGTCGCTTCAGATGGCGCCGATGGGGCGCTGCGAAGTAGTTGGCTTGTGCGAGGATATTGTAGAAATGAGCTCACGCTTTGCTCGGTCGCCCTGCAGGAATTGGAAGCTTTGGGGTTGTCGAAGAGCCGTGAAGCAGCTGTCTGAATGCATCCTATCATCGTACACATGGTTATTGGTCGTTGTCTGAGCCATGTACTTACGACCAACCTGATCCATATTGATTGCTCGTCAGAGTGCAGGAGGAAGTTGCCGAATTTGTGTCACTTTGGGTTTACAAAATCTTGTCTTCACGTTCCTCGACTCTCGAGGAAGCAACTTAGAGGAGAGGATCATAGTACGAGACTCGGTCCGCTGTCGTTGTCGTTGGTCTCACCTTCAGTATGCCAGAGCACTATCACTGTCGGAAGGAGGGCCAACCAATTGCACCATATCCTTGACATATCGCGCACTCAAATCCACCGGCCGCTTTGTCGTCCTTCCAGAAGGGCTCAACCGGCTTGCTGGAGCGATTTCATCGGCTTCCATACGAGATCCATCTCCTGTGTAATTCGGGTGTAGCGTAACCGGGACCGTTGGCACCCTGATTTAGTTTTAATGCTGAGATTCGGCCTTCGTGTCTTGAATCCCACACGTCGTGGCAGTAAGCTCTTTGGCTTCATTTCCAGACCATCTCACACCAGAACCATCATGTTTCCCACTCCCTGGACGCCCAACCAGTATCCCAAAGCTCGTCGCTCCGATCATGTTGACGTCTACAAAAGCGAACAGCATGGCCAAGTCAGCGTCGCTGATCCCTACCAGTGGCTGGAAGAACATTCCAAGGAAACCGATGCTTGGACTACCGAACAAGACGCATTTACAAGGGCTTACTTGGACAAGAACCCCGATCGTGCAAAACTAGAGAAGGAAATCAGAACTAATACCGACTACGAAAAGGTACAGCTGGCATTCGTAGCTCTACTCGACATCGTCCTGTACTAAAAATTAGTTCGGTGCCCCATCACTCAAATATGACGGGCGATGGTACTGGTACTACAACAGTGGCCTCCAAGCCCAGTCCGGTATGTATTTTTGATCTGATTGAGTCCTCGTATGATTATCGGATCGGCCGGTTGTAGTGCTCTACCGCTCCAAAGATGAAACACTTCCCGATTTCTCCAAAGGGGAGCTGGGGGGTGAAATATACTTCGATGTATGTGTTTAACTCATGTTATCCAAGGGTGAAAACCATGTTTTCCCCCAGCCCAATTTGCTGTCCAAGGATGGGACTGCAGCGATTGCCACGTCTGCTTTTTCCCGCTCGGGTGAATACTATGCATACGGCATCTCTCTGTCGGCAAGTGCCTCTTCCACTTCTCTGTAAATAATTCGTCATCGTCGAACCAATGCTCATCAGGGTAGCGATTTTTGCACGATCTATGTCCGCCGCACTAGCGATCCTCTGGCACCAGGAGTTGACGAGGACCATCATATCAAGCGACTTTCGGAGGAAATTCGTTTTGTCAAGTTCTCCGGCATCACATGGACACACGACTCGAAAGGATTTTTTTACCAGGTAAGACACGCTCCGGGGGTTTTCCCAAGATAGGTTATGATGGTCCGGTGACATTGGGTGTTCTCATGTAGCGTTTTCCGAATCGCGAATCCCATGGTTCGGCAACAGAGGACAAAGCCGGGACTGAGACCACACATGACCAAGACGCGACAGTATACTATCACAAAATTGGGACCCCACAATGTCAGTTCCGGACCAGTGGTTTGGTTTACTCCGTATTACCCTGCGATGGTGCTGATAAGTTAATCACCGTCAGCGGAAGATATCCTGGTTATCAAAGATGCCGAACATCCGACTTGGATGTGGGAAGTCTCGGTGTCAGAATTGGATGGACGTTACCTTTATTTAAGTATCGTCAGGGATACTGCAAGGGTGTGTCTCCCGATTTTTTTTTCACACGTGGTCCGCTCCTCGGAGCTCTTACCAGCAACTCAGAAAAATTTGCTCTGGATCTCTGACCTTCAAGAAAATGAGATCGGACAAATCATGATATGGGAGAAGCTGATAGACGAATTCGATGCTGAATACCGAGTGTGAGATTTCCACACACGCCATGCGGCTCATTTTGACGTTTAGTGTGGGCGTGTTCCAGAATTGCGAACGACAGCACCAAGCTATATATTCTCACCAACGAGAACGCTCCTCAATACAAAGTCATCACCATCGACCTTGCAGACCCAAAACGTGAGCGCAAAGACCTGATCCCCGAGCAAGGAGATGCCTTCCTCGACGACGTCGTCGCTGTGGGAAAAGACCGCTTTGCGATAGTTTACAAGCGTAATGTTGGTTCCCTTTCTATACGCCGACTACCGGAGTATGGAATTAACGATGGCCAACACACCCACAGGTCATAGACGAAATATACCTCTACTCCATAGACGGTGAACGCATTACTCGAATCGCCTCGGATTTCGTAGGCGCGGCAGAACTACACGGCCGACGTTCTCTGCCCAACTTCTTCGTCACCCTCACCGGGTTCACCAATCCGGGCATTGTCGGACAATATAACCTCGATGAACTGGACGACAGCAATAAGTGGTGCATATATAGAACGACGAAGGTCAAGGGGTTGAAGACGGATGAATTCAGTGCTGAGCAGGTGTGGTACAAGAGCAAAGACGGCACGCGAATCCCCATGTTCATTGTAAGGCATGAGTCTACGAAGAGGGATGGGACAGCCCCTGCCATTCAGTATGGTAAGTCCATCTTCCAAGTACAGGCTGTTGCATCTCCGGAATACGGTATCAATGTGATTGTGTGGCAGGTTATGGAGGTTTCAGCATATCTATCAACCCTTCTTTCAGTCCAGCGATACTGACGTTCCTGAAGTCCTACGGGGCTGTGTATGCACTACCAAATATTCGTGGTGGCGGCGAGTTTGGTGAGGAATGGCATGATGCAGGCATCAAAGAAAAGAAGGTGCGGGCCGTACTTCACTGGACATTCTCAGCTTTCCAACTTCTGAAATCACTATAGATCAACGTCTTCAACGACTTTATTGCAGCCACGTGCGTTACATGATATCTTGCGTGCTGCCTTTCTATAATGATCATGGTTGGTTTAGTGAATATCTTGTCGAGAACAAGATAGCAGCTCCCGGGAAAGTTGCCATCAACGGCGGTTCCAATGGAGGTATTTTTTAACGCTTACTCCATGCTGGAAAAGGGTCATGGTAACGATGGCCAGGTCTCCTAATTGCTGCTTGTGTGAACATTGCACCCGAGGGTACCTTCGGAGCAGGTGTCGCTGAGGTTGGTGTCTTGGATCTGCTGAAGGTATGTGCCTGGTTCTGGGTTCTAGGCCACATTCATAGCGATTTCTACGATCTAGTTCGCAGACTTCACGATCGGTGAGTCTACCATCCACACCTTTCGACTTGGTAAGCGTTCCGCCTAAATGGTGTTTCAGGTAATGCATGGGTATCGGACTACGGCGACCCGCACAACGCCCACGACTTTGACTTCATATATCCCATTTCGCCATTGCATAATGTACCGGCAGACAGGTTACTCCCACCGGTGTTGCTCATGACGGCTGATCGTACGTACAAAATTTCCTCAAGGTTGTAATCCCATCACTAACAGCGCTTGGAATTCTGGAAACTCTGTAGATGACGACCGCGTTGTCCCCCTTCATTCGTTCAAACACGCAGCGACTCTCCAGCACACATTGCCTAACAACCCGCATCCTCTCCTCATCAGGATTGACAAGAAAGCCGGACACGGTGCTGGAAAAGGTACCGAGAAACGGTATGTTATGCACAGCTTTCTGAGCTCTGTGGTAAGGACTGATGTAATGTACTGTGCAGCATCCAAGACGCTACGGACCGGTGGGGGTTCGTCGCTCAGTCTATGGGACTGAAGTGGCAGGGGTCCTAAGCTCTGCCGCGGATGGTCGATATTTGTACATAGATGGAAGCCAGATAAATGAGAAACACGGGAAACGCCTTGATGAAACTAGGTTTACTTTGGCGATTAATTTCGCCAAAGTTCTCTTCGAAGTTACAGGAAGTCACTCGGGAAGCATTCCGGGTATTATTACTGGATGCAGATGAGGCTGAACTTTGGTTAGGCATATCATGCATCTTTGATGCAATACTTACGGACCTGGGTCACTTGGCAGGCCTGTTTTGATTTAGAATGTTCATTATGGGGGACCGGATCTCTGTTTGCTCGCCGCCATTTTAAGTGTAGCTGAAATAACTCATGGACAGTCCGAGTTGTGGGCCACTATTTCAGTCTTTAAGATGCGACCACCTTTCTGCCTTGGAACAGGAGCTGGACTCATCAGAAGTATGACTCGAATTAGAAACTGCAGCACAGATGAGTGAATAAAAACGGACCATTAATATTCTCAGTGACATAAAACCGTCGTAATATCATGATGGCTTGGTCTCGCATATACCCGCCTGCAGCATTATACGAAGGGTGTAGGGGATGTTCCAAGCTACGTTCAGGAATCAGAAGAAGACCACACAAAAAGAGCATTATTCACCTTTCGTTCACCCCCAGTACGCTTCCGCATCCCCCAAATTTTTCATTCTCACAACCGTAGAATACTTCTTTGATCCCTAACTGTCGAAGCGCTGAGGCACACATAATGCAAGGTTCGACCGTGACATAAAGTGTGGTGTCCGAGAGCCGGTACTGTCCGCAGATAGCTGGGGTGAGCTCACTGTCGGCGAGAATGAGATCAATCGCCTCGAGCTCGGCATGTCGCGAGGCCTGGAGATGAGGATGTCAGCCAACCCGCTACATAGCGCGCCCAGTAAAGCTACCCGACTTACATTTCTGAGCTCATTGGTCCTGTTTCGCGCCTTTGCAATAGCTTCGTTATTCCGCACGAATACGCAACCAACAGGTACCTCGCCCGCTGCGAGCGCTTCTTCTGCCTGAGTGGATGTTCAGCTGACCTCAGCGCGATTGTTGGTTCTCACCATGGCCATCGCCACACGCATCCACTTGAGATGGGTGGCGTCGGCATCAAAGGCATCTCCGTCATGATCAGTCATCCTAAGCTTACCGATGGGCCAGGCAAGTCAACGAACGAGGTTCATAAAAGTGGTTGTGGACTCCCAACGCACGTACCTTCGCTGCGAGTACTAGTGTACGACGGGCTGAATGGGGTCGGAGAAATACATAGTATCCATGTCGGACACCGCTTGAACACTGCCATCTCCATCATCCACCTTTAAGACAAGCTGATCGTCGTTGGACCATTCACCTCTCCCGTGGCCATCGTCCACATATCTACAACATGGTGTCAGAACTGGCTCCAGGAAAGCCGACAATTTTGGCAGCTACCCCCACACAGTCTGGCACTTTCATGACCTCCGAAGGAACGCTGTATGTTTCTAAGCCGTTCCGTTCGAAGACGTCCAAAAAGTTACGTGCTATCGTGACTTTTGAGCCGCGCAAGTCCCATTTCGATACGACCAACGAACGGTCAGGGACGAACGAATTTCGTGTGAGTCTTATGAATCTATGAACTTGACTTGATGTCTCAACATGGTATAATGCACCACAGGGCTTTTTCACATTGTTCTGGATATCTCTGTTCCTGTTCACTGTGCAGACATACATTTCGTCACTGGAAGCCAATGGGTATGCTCTCTCGTTTGCATTCGCCACTATGTTCTCTCGCGATGCTGTTGTCCTGGCCATATCCGATGCGGTGCTCGTATCTGTGACAGCGCTTTGTGTTCCATTTGCCAAGGCTGTGGTTAAAGGTCGGCTCAGATATCATTGGACGGGCGTTGTCTTCCAGCACTTGTTTCAAACGGTAGTCCTGGTGGCTGCTGTAGTGTGGACTTATCACCGGTACGATCTGTTTTTACCGTGTTATCGTGTTCGAAAGTGCGATCATGGATTTGCTCCAGACAATGGCCTTGGGTTCAGTCCGGTTTCTTGACCCTGCATTCATTCGTATGTCTTCATCGCTCATGGCTCAATCCCACGTTTACCTGTAATGATTCGGCTTTGCAATAGGTGATGATCATGAAAATGCATTCTTACATGACGGTTAACGGCTACCTGCATGACGTTCTCCAGCGGTCGCAACATGTATACCAGGAACTGCAACGACTAACAGAAAAGAATTTAGCAGGTTGGGAGGATGCTTTGCGTGAAGCGGAATCTGCACGGATTAAGGAAGCGTTGACGAAGAAAGAGGGCACAAGCATAGCTGACACTAACGGACTCAGTGGTGATCAAGAGATACCAATCAGGACACCAGAGGCAGAAGCGGTCATCCGTTCGATGGCAGATGTGGGCACCGCTGATGTTCTACGCAAAAGACTGGTGGCTATTTCGAAAGGACAGGATACCCAAGGTTCAGAACGAGAGACGATGACGGATATTGACCACAACGCCAACGGGACAGCGTTCTCTGCATATACGCCTTCCTTTCCCCCAACCCCTGAACAAGCCTTGTCTCCTGTCGCATGTGCATCCCTGTTGACCTACCACCCGAATCCTGCTATCGCTTCTACTGCGCACACATTCCTTGACTTAGACTCCGAACTTGTTTCGACTGGGCCGAAGAAATTACGCTTCCCAGAGAACGTCTCACTTGACAACTTTATTGAATACATGCTTATTCCGACGTTGGTATACGAGTTGGAGTATCCTAGAACTGATCGGTGCGTCGTTCGCCTGTAGATGTGGACCATCCTTTATTAATGCTGAAGTCGTTGTACACATAGCATTCGACCGTTGTACGTGTTTGAAAAGACAGTCGCATTCATGGGCTCCTTTGCGCTGCTATACACGGTCACGGAGAGCTTTATCATTCCCCTCACACCTACTCCGGATCAGTCGTTTTTCCGAAGCCTATTGGATTTGGCTCTCCCATTCATGATCGCCTACCTTCTCTTATTCTATATCATATTCGGTGAGAATCTCACATGGTGCACACCGCCTGGCTTGTGATTAATGTTCGAGACAGAATGCATATGTAATGGGTTTGCGGAATTGTCCTGGTAAGCACCTTCGTGTAGTACTTTAAGAGGACTAATGTTAGCTTGATTAGCTTCGCTGATCGGCAGTTCTACGAAGATTGGGTAGATTTTCTCCGCTATACCCCTTGAGCGACTAGACTAACCTTTAGTACAGTGGAACTCAACTTCGTGGGACGAATTCTCTCGCAAATGGAACAAACCAGTACATACTTTCCTTCTTAGACACGTTTACGCATCGACACTTGCTTCCTATCCCTCCGTTTCTCGTACTGGCGCAATGGTGATGACGTTCCTCCTCAGCGCAGCTGCGCACGAGTTGGTAATGGTGATTGTCACACACAAGATACGGTATGTAATATTCCTTGTTAAGTGAAACACGACGGCTAACGCGTCGCGGTCAGGCTCTATCTGTTCCTCATGCAGTCGATCCAGATTCCACTCATCCTGGTCACACGAGCGCCAGCCATCAAGCGGAACAAGCTTCTGGGTAATGTGGTATTCTGGCTCGGGTTATACGCAGGATTCCCGTTGTTGTGTGTCGCCTATGTTGCCTACTGAGTGCTGAGGCCGGAAGTTCGAGAAGAGCACCACAGGAAAATACCTCCACGCTATGCTACCTATAATAACCTCCTGCTCTACATTAATACTGGCCAGCTCCCAAATCCTTCGCTTTGCTGACATCGATTTGTATCTATGCACATCTACTATATTTAACGTCAATGCTATCAACTTGAGTCTTTGGTCTGGCTACGAGACACTACCATCAACTATGTCTGATCATTTATCTGTGTATATATACTAAGCTAAGAAAAACTGAGAAAGGGCACCGACACCCAAAGTGGTATGTAACCTACATCCACCGTCCATTTCAACCGTCGCCCATCCCTCAAGGCCTCGAGCTTCAAGCCTCTCTGTGGATTGTGGACTCCGGCCCAGATTCAAGGGAAGCCATGTGACGCCGTCTCCTGCTCCATTCGGACCACACGAGTCGTCGAGGTGCGTCCACGCTATTTATTCCAGCGCTCTACGTCACCGCTGTCGGACATGGAGAACAAGTTGGGACTGCAATGGTTTGACGCGAACATCCAATCAACCTCTGACATCATTCTTGCAGCCAAGGGAAAGCAGAAAGAGCATCGCGGCCTACTCCAACTCCCTTCCCCTCGTCCGCTGCCCACCTGGCGATCCGTGGCAGGCAGCGACACCTGCTGTGGACGAACCTTCTGTAGCTTCTGAACGGATTACGGGCCTGTTGACAATACACCGTCTTTTCTGTCACACTGTCCTCTCGGGCTTTCCACGTACTTACCGGGGCTGAGACTTCGTGAATTGGACACCGACCTATTTGTGACTGGCTGAGCTTCATTATTGTTCCTTGCATCAGGAAGCCAACTGACTCTAAGGGCTTTTGAACAGGCGAACCCGGTCGTTCCCATCGGTGCGGAACGTAACAGAGTGCTGAGCGTGATGGCCCCTCGACCGATAGAGGATAAGTCTGAGTCACAGTTGACGGACAACGTCCATCAGCATATTTCTGGTACTCACCCTTGCCTTTCTCCTAAGCAAGAGCAGCTAGCAGACGTTTTTCACGAGCCACTGTATGATACTCGCCCGATCTCTCGAGATGGTTTTCACCGTCTCCTGTCACTCCGTTCACCCGCCCCTTCCTTTACTCTGGCCACCGATCCTGCATACCAGGCTTGCATGCCATCGTTAATGAACACGTTCTCACTTCGATACTCGAAAGGTTCTATCACACGGTCGCGAACGTGCAAGTGTCCATCCTCCACTTGTCCTTCGGCATCTGCGACACCTACTAACCTTTACGTTTCGAGCAAGCCCACACGCACTGCCAGGAGTGCAAGCAAGACTCGATTGGCAAATGGCTCATGGCATTTTCAGATATCGCCAGCAATCCCAGTAGTACAAGTTTTGCCTGTCTGAACGGTCTTTCGGGTAGCCCTTCCCTGCGTACATAGCATAGGGCAACCCAAGTCCTTGATATAAGACGATGACCTCGAAGAGGTGGCCAAGAGCGCAACGTTAATAGACTCTTGACGACCTTCGGCCCCTGGTGCACATCGTGAACTGGTCTAAGCTCGCACAAGGGCTCCTCTCCGCGCTACGCTCAGCCGTTTCCACTGTTCTTAGCGACAACTCAGAAACGGAGGCGGGATGTGAGACATCTCGTGGGCCAAGTCACGGACACGACACGTCAGTCCCTCGAGCCGTGTTGGGAGATCATCGGGACTCGATATGTGCCTGGCAGCACCACAGGTACCCAGCTAGGACTCTTAGCCAGAGGCCAGTCAGTGGTGATCCGTGACACTGACACCACGACATGTTAGAAAAAGTCTATTCAAATACCCCATCTTTATGTCCATCGTCACTGACTGCGAAGCCTGTTTATGTCATTGGAATTGGTGGGGTGCTTGATGGGAAGTCTTGCTGCTGCATAGGGGGGTCGTACGCAATGTGTTGCTTCCAAAGAAGCAAACACGACCGAAGCAAAAAAAGAACTCGGATACGGGGAGTCGAACCCCGAGCTGCCGCGTTTGGGAATGAGAGGCGGCAATGTTAGCCGTTACACCATATCCGACTTGCATGGGTGTCGAGGCATTGAGAGCTACATACCAGTTACATGGCAGCCACCTGTAAAACGTATCGACGACGCTCTCGTGTGACACAGGGATCGAAGGATCAGGCGCTGAATCCGGGCAGAGTGTTGTTACTAGTAGGTCGACGCTAATGATGCCCTGAACATGCTAGTGCTAGGAACACAAAGATGTACATAGAGCAGATCGATGCGCTGATGACGGTCTAGACCAGTGCTGATGACAGGCGTCACCACCGAGGAAGAGAGCACCGGTACCTCTGGTGAACAGACTCATCCGAGTGAGTTCCAACATTCGGGGCATTACAGGCGGTGAATGATCGGGTCGGCAGAGAGAGTAACCGCAGTTTCCACAAATAGAAACATGCGTGAGCCGAACAAGCCCGCCGGCCTCGTGAATAACCAAAGATGCATAAAAGAGCGCCCCCTCGAACACAACGACCCCCACAACACCCCGCTACTCTGTCTCTCGCCTTGTCGCTACACCGTCATAGCGACGACCCGAGCCTCCTCAGCGACACCTCACCTCGTGTAGATTTCATTGCGTCATTCGGCTCCCCAGTATAAAAGGACCAGTCACTCTTGCAACGTGCCCAAACTCAGATTCACTGCAACTGCCATCTGGTACGACCTTGCTCTCTCAGGAATCGGGCGCGCACTCTAACAGCTTTTCGGGCTCTTGCCAGGTGACCTCGCAGCCCCTTGCAGCGTAAATAACCCTTATCTCCTTATCCTGTACACACCGCCTCCCCCCACGATGACCGTCAAGGAGCAAGTGAAAGAGTTCGTTCACGACGTCAAGCATCGTTTCTCCCACCATAAACATCATCACCGTGGCGAGAGCAGCGCATCTACGCAAACTCTTGTCTCTGATGGCTCCTCTCATACCGCTTACTCAGGTCCGCACTCCCGTCCTGGATCGCCGGATGGACTGGGGGATCGCACTCCTAAGCGTGAGCCTGGCTCACAACCTGGCACACCCGAGCATGCCCAGTTTAACCCTGTCACTCCTGAGCGCAAGCGCGTGCTCTCCACCTCGTCTCACAAACATAACTTCTTCCATAAACTGAGGAGAAAGAGCTCCAACCTTTCCATTGACGCACGCTCTGGAACGCCCGAGCGCGAGTCCTTCCCAGGTGTTTCCCAGCCGGGCACCCCCGAGCCCTCGGCCACACTGTCGAATCCTGGCACACCCGAGTCCTCGTTGTTCGGACATGGCGGCACCCGGCAACGTGTTCCGTCCACGCCGTCGCGTAAGCACAACGTTTTGCACAAACTCAGACGCGCAAGTTCCCACTTCAAGTCACACTCGGACTCTCACGCAATCGACAAAGCCGAGACAGCTCTTCTCCATCATCAAAGCAGCTTGAGGGAGCTGCACGAGCACGACGATGTTTCCCAGCACAACGTTCCTGAAACAGAACCTGTCGACGATACTGCTGTGGGTACTGTGGCGAAAGACAGTGACAGCGCTTCCAACCCACCTTCTATCATCGTCACTAGTCCTCCGGTGGATGGAGCCGACACCATGGATTCGTCTGGGGAGGAAAGAGGTGATGTAATTGATCCCCCAGAAGCACCATTGGAACCCGCACCAAGCCAGGTGTCCGAAAAGGTAGAGGAGGGAAGTGGGGATGCAATTGAACCTCCCGAAGTACCATCAGAACCTGCACATGATACCGCCGGGGGTACTAACCCACCGCCAATCGTCGTCACCACTGATGACGCCGACACACTGGATTCCTCTGGGGGAGGAGATGTCGCTGATGCTCCAGAGGCGCCGCTAGAGCCTGCTTTGGGTGACGAAAAGGTGGAGGAGGGAAGCGATCCTCTGCCGTTAGAATCTGCCCACGAGGCTGCAGCAGCCACCGCGGAGGAGAGTGACGGTGCATCCAATCCGACGCCCACCACTCCTCTAGTGGATGAGGCCGACGTCCTGGATTCCTCCGTGGGGGATGTCGTTGATCCTCCAGAAGCTCCACTGGAGCCTGCACAGGGCCAAGTGCCCGGAAAGGCGGAGGAAAGCGAGGATGTGATCGATCCTTCCCAAGTGCAGTTAGAGCCTGCACATCCTCAGAGCAATGTTCTTGAAGAACCTGCCCATGATACCGCACCAGGCTCTGGGGAACAAGACAGCAACAGCGCATCCAACTCTCCCCCGGTCATCGTCAGCACTCTTCCAGTAGACGATGGCGAGTCCAGTGTGGGCACTGGGGAGAAAGGTGGAGACATAAACGATGTCCAAGAAGAGCACGAAGGGACTGTCGACACCGTCCTCGAACGCCACACAGAAGCAGACGTCCAATCGGAAACTCACTCGGATATCTCCGGCACGCTGATCTCACCCGGTTCCATTTCCGGAGAAGTGACAAAGGTCGACTCCGATTTGAACTCAGACTCGTCTCCTTCTCCCTCTGCGATGAACACTCCCGATCCTTTCATACTCGACGACGATGACAACGACACTTCCGATCGCGACCAGCAACAATCCAAGGTATCCTTGTCAGAAGAATCTACTCGGGCTCCAGCCGCGGATATCAACAAGCCAACCCCCGCACCACCAGCATCGAGTCCATCCCCAGCATCAGGCGGCTCAATCGTACTTCCTCGTTTGACGGCTCCTAGTATGTTCCTACCAATACCAAATGTACGCATCGTTTTTCCATTATCAGGTACTCTGATGTGGTGGCTGGCTCCGCGGCGGGCGATGTCCTTCTTCGTGTCTCTCATCTCCTCTTCGTCCTCATCCAAAGATTCGGCGTCAGCGCGACCAGTCACATTGCGCTCATCGCCGTCTTTCTCCTCATTGCAATTGGCTTCCACACATTCCCATCCCCAGTTTTACCTCACATTCCCATCACCGTTCTTCACTACCTCCCCTGTGTTCTCGAGAGGACTGCAGATGCGCTCCAGCCTGCCGCGGTGAAATCGCAGCCACCACTGGTCTTCTTTTTTTGAATCATCGCTGACACTGGCCTGGTTCTTAGACCGATCCTTTGAGTGCTTTACTTACCAAACATGTTCCACCCGAACGGAGACCACAAAGGGACGTCACTGGGGAGTGGACTTCACGGGAGATGCATGAGATGGTTGTGAGTATCGTCATCGGCTTATCCATTGCTCTCGTCGCCTATTGGTACTCCTGAGCTTTCCTATAACCCTCATTTCTCTCTCCTACACACATTCCCTAATATCTTCTTTTTTTGCTGTCTGCTTGTTTCTCTTTCTATGTTGTACGAGTACGTCGATTCCGAAAGGGGGTCTTTGTATTCCTCTGTAACGAGCCCGCGCAACGAAATAAATACGCGACTTAGAGCAACATTGCAATCACTATCAGCGCTTCTGCCGACATTCACCAACTTGTCCCATGTGAGATCCTTAGGACTGATGTCCCCCCACATTGTAGATGTCAAATTCATGGCGAGCTCTCGCCAAGATGGCACGCGACTTGATAGTTGCATGCGACCCGGAGGACTTGCCTCGTATCTTGGATGTGAGTGTTTACATCGGATAGATCGTTGGTCACCCGCCGCCTACGATTCGTGCGTGCTCAATTTCACCACTCAGCTCTGGTCCCTCCGTCTCTCCTCCCTCGCCCGCCTCCGCCTCACTAACCAGGCTTCGGCTGAATGCACCAATCTCTTCGCTGTTCTGAATGCCGTGCCCACCGTCTCTTCTGTACCTGCCACGAGCATGCAAGGGACAGGTGGGAGTAGTGCCCTCCACATTCCGATGACATCATCCCCCCTGGGCGCACACGCGCAACTCGCCGCCTCCCCCGCAGCGGCACACGCCCCGCTGCCGCCGTCGACGCCGACGCGGAGGCCCTCTCCCCTCCCTACACACGTCCAGGCGGCGCACCTCCAACCCCACCCCCACCCCCAAGCTCCGGCGACCGCAGCACAAGTTCCACAACTCGGCGCGCCGGACATGCTGTCTGCGTACCCTTTTGAGCTCTCTGTGTTGCGCGCCCGTGTACGGTACTGGGCGGGGGATGTCAAGGGGTACATTGATGCACTGGCTGGGTTGTTGGTGGGGTGCAAGGCTAAGGCACGGGCGGAGGGGAGGGTGGTACTGGAGCTGAAGGAGCTACGAGCTGTGGGAAAAGGGGGTGGAGAAGGCGTAGAGACGGGTGGGGAGGGCAATGAGGAAAAGCAAGCGGACGAGGACGGGGACGACAAAGCAGATGTCCGATCTGAAGAGGGTAATGAAAAAACGCAAGAAGACGAGAATGAAAACGTAGATTCAGTCGAAGACGAAGACGCAGAAGCAGATGACCGGTCAGAAACGGAGGGTCAACACCAGAAACAGGCTGAATCCGAGATACTCGAAGACGAAGATGCGAAAGCAGATGACCGGTCAGAAACGGAGGGTCAACACCAGGGACAAGCTGAACCCGAGACCCTCGAAGACAACGACGAACCAGACGGCGCGCTAGCCACCGCAGAAGCCAACCTCTCCATGTGGCTCGAGCGCGCTGCCCGCGTGTGTCTCATGATCGCGAGTCAGCTGGTCGAGATGAAGGATTATCACTCTGCCACAAAGCTGCTGGAACCGCTGTGCACACAACATCTTTCTCCCTCTGGTCCCCCCACGCCGTCGCCCTCCATACACTCTGCCGTGGGCCGTATTTATCTTCTCTCTGGAAACATGCAGAAGGCCACGGAACATTTCCATATCGTGGCTTCGTGCCCTGATGCTGGGGTTGGTGCCGTCGCTATGAATACCGCTCTCATGTGTTCTGCTGTTGGGGACTGGTCCCGTGCAGAGGCGGCGTTGAGGGAGGTGCTCGAGTATGACCCGCAAAACTATACAGTAAGTCGTATTACGGGTCTCGTCGTCGACTTATCCCATCACAGGCGACAAATAACCTCGCGGTAACACTGCTCGCCCAGGGAAGAGTCAAGGATGTGAGTTTCCAGCCTTGATTTTTTTTCTTCCGGTTGACCAAAGTGTCTTGTGGTGTTCAGGGTATCGAACTCCTTGAATCAGCTGTGCACGAATCCCCTGCGTCCGTGCTTGTTGCAGAGCCATTTATCTTTAATCTATGTGAGTGCCGTTTTGACCCCCACCTGACCAATCACAAATGCGATTGTCCAGCGACGCTCTATGAACTCCGGTCTTCTACCGCGATGGATAACAAGCGCGAGCTCCTGATCGAGGTCGCGAAATGGAGTGGTGACGGGCTCAAGGCAACGTGTTTGAAAATGCCTCCTAACTAAGCCCTCGGAACTACTATGTACTTGTTTGTACGCCATCCACTACATGTATTGGTATCAACTGAACAGAGATAGCTACATCCTCTTGTTTCATTAAACCAACAGTTTAAACCTGCATTTGTGTAACATAACTACCAATTCTCATAGCTACGACGACACCAAAAACAAAGTGATGATCAACGACATGATTTGCAGCAATTTGAAGAAGCGATGGAATGGAAAAAGAAATGTTGCGATGGACATAGACACATGAGGGGTAAAATATCTCGTGAGCCGTTAAAGAAAACACAAGAGGGGTTTAAAAGATAAACACTGGGAATAGACATGGATGGGTCGTAATACAGCGGAATGCCAAAGGGCTCTAGTGCGTGCATGGATCATGGCTCTTCGTGACATCGATGCGCGTCGTTCCAAGAGGTGGAATAGAGTTCTACATGCCTGCTTGCCGGTTCAGCATGTATAGCTGTAGATCTTGCCAGCCACCGCCAACTCGGCACATGACTTTCTTCGTAGTCGTCTCCCCGTGGGACCTGCCCCCGGAACGAGTGAGTGTCGTAAGACGACAAGTCACAACCTTCCTTGCCAGCGAATTCGAGAACGCATACGACGCTCTGATCTCTTCTCCTTCTTTTGGGATTGTCTTGAGCGGTGGGTCAACACGCTCAATGAACAGCCCATGAGGAATAGAGTTCACAATCGCTGCTACCTCGGCATCAAGGGGATCTTTTGGGTTCGTGGGGATATATATGTTCATAGGCTGCTGTGAGTCAAGAGATGGGGTATATGCACCCGTGCGAGAGCCAGGGCGGGATGGACCACGCGTCATAGAAGCATCGCGATAACTCGATGGGGGTACTCTTCCACCTGGTAAGGACGACCGAGCAGTGGGCCGCACGCCTGTGTACACCGGGACTTGTTGTGCCTTCGCCTTCAATGCAGACTCGGGAGTCTGTGCTCTGAAAGACGACATACTGCTCTTCATTGCATCCAAGGGGCTCTCTGGGCGATAGAATGACATCGTCGATGAAGGCCGTGACTCCGAAGAGACGTGCACGCTTGGAAGCGGTATCCGCGACCGGCTGGGTGGTCGTGGCGGGTGCGAACGGGATCCACTTGGTGTAGTTGCCCGCAATGATGCGTAGGCACCAGGCGATGAAGTAGAGTGAGTAAGCGTAGGGGAGAAGGCACGTTGCATGAGAGTAAGCTCCCCCTCGTCGGTATCGTCATCTGCACCAGGTTGGCGTGCCGATACGGAACGCCAATGTATAGAAGGTGCAGGAACGGGAATAGAACTAGGGGTGCGGGGCCGAGGACGTGGTGTCGTCCCTAGACTAGGAGTGTGGGCTCGTGAAGGAGGACGACGAGGTATCGGTAGAGAGGGTATCGACGGGTTGGATGACGGGGCAGTGGAGATTGACCAAGTGACGGGAGACCATGGTCGTGACGAGGCATTCGAGTTGGAACTACGTGACCTACTTCGGTATGAAGGGGTGCAAGGCGCTAGAGGTGAATGGTCTGGCAAAACGACAGACTTCGCAACTGGTTGTTTAGATGGTGTAGCCTTAACAGTTCCCTGATCCGGCTCAACCCTAGTGGAGGGATTCCAAGGCTGTTTCAAGGATTTCTGCTTAAGGGTGGGATTGGTGTCCAGTCGCTTAGGAGAAGATTCGGGAGTAAGGCTTTGGCTATATTTGTGGCCTCTCGTTTCTGGCGTAAGTGGTATGCTCTTGTTACCAAACGTAAAGAGGGATGATCGCTGCCGTCGAATTGTCCTGTTCGGTTGTTCTGAAGGAGTCTGCGACTGTTGCGACTGGGATGATGCACGTGACACTGGTAAGGAATCAGGTGGCGTAACAGATGACTTGGCACTCCCAGTAAGCCTCTTTGCAAACTTCTTTAGAGGTGACATGGATCTTGAGAGTGTACTAGTTGCGGTCGTAGCCTTGCTTGAGCGACTAGGTGCACGACTGCTCTTTAGTGAGCCGCTCGGAGGAGTCGCGAGGTAGCCATTGGCGGTGTGCGTTGAACTTGAACCCGCTTCACTCACTGCTTGATCCGCGCCGACAAGCATCTTTCGGACGTTCTCCATTTCTTTCTCTGTGCGGTTCATACGGTCCTGAAGTAAACGCCATCGCTTTGCAGCCTCGGCATGCCGTCGGAGCGCCTCACCATTCTTGGTGACACGATTCCTTACACCGTTATCCATAATCGCGAGTACTTTGGCCGTAGCAGGCACATAATGTCTGAAAAGATGATGAGTTTTGGGCTCGAAAGGCACGCTCTCCAGAGACTCACTCCTTCTTAGCGTTGAAGGAACCAATAAGGCTATTGAACGTCTCTAGGGTCACCTGCGTTTTCTCGGAGCGCATGGAGCTGGATGATACCCGTGATACACCATCCCCAGTACGTTTGTATGCTTGTCGTATGAAATCCTTGCAGCTCCTTAGTAAGTGACCCCCGGATATCATAGTTAAATGCTTACCTGACACTTGTTGACAGCTTTCTCTAGACTAACCATCATCCCGTCGGCCTGTTCCGTAACCGTTCGGAACACAGTGATCCATTTGTCCTCCTTTAGTTCCTGCTGGAGTTCTTCTGTCTCCTGTTGTACTGTGTCCCACTCCCGTAGTAATGTCGCATGTTTCTTGAGGACGATGGCACGTTCCGATGTGTCGTCTAATCGTTCGTGCTTGGCTGGTCGAAAGGGTGCTATTGAGTCGTTTACAGTCTTCAGACCACGATCGATCGCTTCCAGACGATCAGTCATGGACATGAGAGCGTTGTCGATTTCTGTGGTTGTAGCGGCATCTACTCCTCCATCGGTTTGAGGTTTGTGTCGCAATTCCTGGATCTCTGCAATATACATGGGGCGATCATTTCAGTGGGGATTGACACGCTATGAATGCCACGAACCGAAGATACGTGTCTGAATGTCCGATATGCTATAAGAAAGTTCGGTGATGTGGGTTAGGATGGCCAGTAGTCGGATATCCCTGGTGGCTCTTGAGTGCTGTTGCCACGGCGCCGAGCAAGTGGGACCTACTCCTGACTCTTGCGTTTGCCATTGCGCATTGGGAACAATGCACGGGCGGGGGTGATAGTGACATTCTCTGCGACGAGGTAAATTCACGGAAGTTTCGAGGCAGACTGTTTAGGTCACCTTCGTCTGCTGTCGCCAATGAAACGTTGGACGAAGATGACGCGGGAGACGGTGTGCTGAGGGAACTTGCACCCAACGCGGGTGAGGGGTTGAGGGAGTGGTACAGAGAGAGCGGGGTCGAGTGTGCGGTTGATGGGGTGAGTAGAGACATCTGACTGCCACTCGTGCAGGAGATCCGCCGAGTCGACTCCAAGGGTTTCGTTGGTGCGATCAAGCTGGTGCGACGCGGTCAGAAGCCTGGACAGACGCGACGGATCTCCCGGTGCAATATATTAGCTTGGCCGTCGTCGTCGTCGTCGTCGAGGTTGAATCACGTTGAGAGAGACGTTTATTACGGATGATTCCGATTGCAGCACTACTTCGTTTCAAAGAAAAAACAAGTTGAAGTATGTACGTTAAACTGTAAATCAACGTGCCAACACCCACTAATCACCACTCAGCTCACTACGAATCGACTTCCATGGCGTTGGCATCTGCCTGGGCGGAAATGCTATTCTCTTGAACCACCGTTGCACTCGTTTCCCCACTCTCTGGTACCTGCGGACCCAAGGAAAGCAATGATGCCTCTAGTTGCCTCGCCTCTATCTCTCTGGCCCTTGCACGCCAGTGTTCCTCTAGACCCTGACGCGCCTCTTCATCTGCATCGCGCACCATCGTCACCCGATTCCGTCGCCACCGCACTGGATCCATCGTATTGTAGAATCCGGGAGTCAAACCCTCTAATGCCCAGAGCTGACTGGCTTCAACAAGACCTCCATTTTCAACATCGAGAGCCTTCTCCACACAACTGTCGAGCAATGGGTGCTGAAGCAGCCGAGGATAATACCGTCCAGCAATGAGATTCAATGAGAGAACAGCCTCGTGCCCCTGCGCGAGAATTGGCCTGAACTTGAACCCCTCCGGTGCGGGAGGTAGAGGGAAGGGGGAAGAGAGAGCTGGTCGTGAAAGTTGTTCATTTGGGCTCCGCGACTTTGATTTCGTAGGGACCGTCAATGAGTTTGCTCCTGAGACCACGTTCGACGTTGTACTCCCTACTGACGCAGCGGGATCGGGATTGGCGAGCTGTAATCCCGAAAGACCATCGACCGAAGTGCCGTTGACAGGACCTAAAGAAGTGCCTGCCTCAGTTAGCTCTTCCGTGGCCTTTTCCTTCTCATCGCTACCCAACACCTCCATCTCCCAGTCCTCATCTACAAGCTCGTATAGCATACCTGTTGCCCTACATTCCTTCCCAGACGACCCATTCACCTTCGGCACGTCCACCACATAAAGTCCCTCGATAAGCATGAATGCACCTCTTCCAGCTGCACCTGCAATACCCTCACTTTCGCCTGACCCGCCATCAAGTGAACGGGCATAGTCGACGGCTTTGCGAGACGGCCCAGCAGGAGGCGCGATGTTGTCTGCACCTTGGGGAGCGATTTGGGACCGAGAAAGCTTCAGACGTACAAGTTCATCCGTCCAGATGCGTTCGGCACCCCACCAAAGGCCCTGATAGCGGGTCTGTGTTATTGTCTGGGTAGGTCCAATGGCCGGGGGTGCAGAAATGGAGCTTGAACTAGGTCCTGGACCTGGGATGCTGTGCGCAAGCGACGCGTTGTAGGCCATGCTCGCGTTCATCACGGAATCCAGAGATGTACTGCCATTCGCAGGTTTTGCCGTAGCCATTGGTGGCAGTGGGTTTGTGGGTTGTGGGGGTGGCGGAGGGATAGTGAACTTATAGTCCCAGTCATCCGTTGGTGACCAAAATCCGGCCAAGTTAGCGGCAATCTGCACTGCAAGCGCGAACGGTGCAGCCGCCTCGATGAAGCGTGTTGAAGCAGTGGGTTTGAAGGAGTCAGTGTCGGTATTCATGTTTTCTAACGGAACCTTGTGAATTGATTCTATCAGTTCATCAGAAGGGGCGTGTGCTTGGTACGGTAGAACTTGGTCAGCGCGAATGTTGTATGAGTAGGGGATCCCCAAAAGTTTCATTTTGTACCAAAGTGTTTGTACGACCGTCCATGGAACACGTCGATCTTCTTCATTCGCTTTGGACTCGGATGGGTCACCATCCGATGCTGCCTGAGTATTCACTGATCGAGTGCCATCATTAGACCCATCAATTTTTGCAGTTTCGCTCCCCTCGTTCTTGGGCTTCGGCACTGCATCTGATTTTATATTCGCTTCTTCTACTAAACCTGGCCAAAATGTGATGGAGTCCTTCTCGCCCACGAGGCCGGGAATGGGGGGGTTCAGGGCGCACCACAACAACTCTCCATCTCTGAACCAGCGCCGCAATTCGATCCCATCTGAGTAGGCTGTGCGGAGGTCGGCATTTCGCTCCCTTGCCATATGCTGCTTTGGACCCGGAGTATGCTTGACCGGACGAGGTGCCCGACGAACTGCGGCATATGGGTTTGCGCGATCACGAGCCTGACGAGACGGGCCTGACATCGAGGCAGAATTGCCCGAAGCTCTCGGAACGGGAAAGGGTCGGTGACTGAGGCCAGTAGTGAGCGGAGAGCGTCTGGGTAGAAGACCCATGGAGGCAGTGATTTCGCGTTGGGGCTTTTTGTTACAGTACTTGCACGCACAATTTGCGCGATTGAGGGTGGGGTCAGTGAGCAGCCAGAGTGCATGGGGGATGAATTCTGGGACCGAACGGAAGCGCTTAGCGTGGCAGGATCCTGTAGGAACAAGGGCAACTGTGAGGACATGTCTCGACTGGCTTAGATGGGCCCCCACCTATGAGGTATGCATCGTGCCGTGGATTTCCCGCTGGACCTTTGTTATGATCAAACATTTGATAGCCCTCCGGCCATCCGCGCAAGACATAGGAGGGCCCAGCTGTTAGTTCACGGACCACCACGGTAAGTGCCCAGTCATCGATGCCTTCGCTACAAGAGCGACGAACCTGGTTTCTTCAGCTGGACTGCTAAACTAGCACCCACCTCACATCTCCACTTGATAGAGAGACTTTCATCGATGGGCACCGGACGCATGTAATTGACATGACCCTCGCTGTCGACGATGCGCGTTGTGTTTCCGGGCCATTGGGCTTGATCACCATCTGACACTGGGAAGTCGATGTATGATGGGTTGGGGGGCAGGATATGCCCTGCAGATATTGTACGGCTTGACATTTGCCAACGGTGACCAACTTCAAGTTGCTGAGAAACACAAAGTGGACAACACAGGCTTAGTCAGCAAGCATAAATACTCGCGTTTTCGTTTTTTTTTTGTAGCCGCGATTTATCAACGTCTTCCACCCGTGCTGACGTGGCATTGGCGTTAAACTACACGGCAAGAGGAAGGCAGTCGTCCCTGCAGATCGTCTACTTGTCTTTCCTTTGACCAAGCTGATGTTTTGATAGGGTCGCACATAATAATAGTCAAGTCGAGTTATGTTCTTGCATTGCGCGACTCCGAGCCTTTTTTTCACTACATCCTCTACTGTATTTGGCTTTCGATGCAATGCATTCTACAGAATTCACTACAACTATGCGCCTCATTCGAGTCCGTCCTCTGCTCCCTTGATAGCACCAGCAATTTTCAGGGAGGAAACCACTCGCAACACTGGTTACCTTACTGCACTTGGCAGGCAAAAGCAGTCATGAGAACAGCAATCACCGTACATTTACCCCCAGCTGTACCCAACTGTGAGAAATGCGACAAGATAAACTAGCGCAAGACGCATGGTTACTTGAAGATTGGGTAGGTTGAAATTGATCTACATGGGCTACTATTTTATACCTCTCAGAGCTTCTGTCGGTTTGCTTGATCAGTAGGATAGCATTCATTGTTTGCGCTTGCTTTACAAGATCCTGGGCTAAGGCCGTCCGTTGGAGGTAAACTTGTTAGAATAATGAATGCCCAGAAGGATGTAGACGAAGAGTCACTGGAGCTTGCCAGGTTCAGGGAGGCATGGAGGGAAGAGGTGCGGCAGCGCAAGTCTACACGCCAGCCCAACGGGCCACCACCGCAGAACGAGACTTCCACCTTACCTACTGCGTCTGGCAGTGGTAGTTCCAATGCCAACCAACCTGCAGTCTGGTTCCCATCCCACCCCATCCCTTCTGGCCTAGCTAGCGCTTGTGCTTCGACAGCGCCCGACTACACTTTCAAAGGCGACACGCAGCTCGGCCACCCCTTGGCTCGTGCAGTCGAGATATATCGCAGCGCAGCACGACACGAGCAGGAAGGTTTACTCGATGATGCTCTCAGATTATATCGTCAGGCCTTCCGCCTGGAGCCGAACGTTGACCGTGCGTACTTCTCGGAAACACAGCGATTGCAACGACTCGCGACCACGCAACCCGTCACTGCAAGTCGCAGTCACCAGAAAACTGCTTCCTTTGAGAAGAGGGAAGCCAACTTCTCTACGACTAGGGCAGAGAGCCATCCGACATCAGGGGTACTGGCATACTTGATCGCGGATTTCCCCAGTAACCTCACATTTGCATCTGACAACAAGCACGAGGGCGCAACTCTCAGTTTAATTCCAGATGAGTTGCTATTGCGCATCTTGCGGAGTCTTGACACGACTACAATCGAGCGGTTTGCCAACGTGTGCCGCAAAGCACGTGTGCTTACTCTTGACTCGCTGATATGGAGGTGGGCGAACAATTACATATAGTACCGACCAACGTCTGACGAGTGTCATCAGGGACTTCGTATATCTGGCCTATAAGCCTCCCCAGATCCCCAATGCAGATTCCATAAGTGCTATAGTGAACAGTTATGCTGCCAATTATCGACAAATTTACATTGAACACCCAAGGTTGCGACTGGATGGACTCTACATTGCTGTCTGCCATTACACGTGTGTTATCCCTCTCTTTATCTTTCAGACGTCCTGTAACATCCCTTCAGCCGCCGAGGTGCGAGCGAATATGCCTGGGTCGATGTATGTTACCGTACCGCAGTTTCTAACCAGCTTCTAACTGTCGCAAGTAGAATATACACCTCATCACTTACCACCGCTATCTGTGCGAAAGGTCTCTTCTAGCTTGTATACGTGCTTCTCTGAACGTATCATGAATTAGGCGCTTTTTTGCAGATGGAACCGTACTTTCCCTGCTCGCCAATGAAGACATTTCACCGCGGAATATCATCCCCATGCTCAAGCCATCTTTGCGCATGAAAGTATGATGATGATTTCGGGGCCTTTCCCACTCCTAGTTCATAACATCTTTCCCGCCCAGGGTTTCCACGTGGGTCATTGGCAACTCGATGGATCAGCTGTTCAAATATCCAACTTGGTGCGGACGTCTACCTTGTCACTACATTCGGATTACTCACATGCTCATGGATAGCATTCTCCTCACGAGTCCTCGCCGTCTCGCTATCATTTCCAGATGGCGCTCACGCTTCATTCCAAGCCACTTGGACGATGGAATAAGCTGGAGATTCTCTCGTACGAGTCTGTCGATGCTGAAGGAGAGGCCGTCCCGCTTGCCCTCAAACATGAGCGGCCCTTTTGGTTTTCGAAGGTCAAGAGCTACCCCGGATACCACTAGGAATCTGTATACTCGAATGTAGTCAGCATATGCATTGCGGCATTGCAAGCTCATGGATTTTTCTCGTTGGCGAAACGCTGCCTACAGTGAGAATCCGGGGTGAACGAAATTTGCCCCTGAGATGCATTGTCGTTGTATGTGGAAAACTTAGAGCGTGGTGGTGGCCAGTCATATCGTTGCTGTGGCACTCGATCGCGGGGATTAGTATAGTCCAGGAGAATGCGATATCCTTGGACAGGCAAACATGCAGAACATCACTTGTAACCGGCGATAAGGGAACGCATAGTCTAGAAGGGACCACTGATTTTTCGACAATTGAATGCCTTTCATCTGGATGACTATGCACATTTGTCAAGTCCATATATCCATATGATACAAGGATCCCTGTATTCCATTACTTCTTAACTTCTACAACTACCAGCTGCTTGGCCTGTGCTTTTGAACTCGTGAACGAGAGAGAACGGGGAGGCTCGGTAAAAAAAATCGGCGACGGAAGGAGGGACAGTAAGAGCCAACCACTGGAACCACAAAATTGAGACCGCACAAACCCACGGAAACGCAACGAAACGATCAGGGGGGTACGGTCAGCTGTCAGGACTGCAAATATGGGACAAAAGGGAACGCAAACGCGGCGAAAGAAAAAGTAAACAAAGGGTGTAATATGGTGGTATCGTATTCGTAAATGTGAGTGTCGTACTTGTGATCGTGAGCACAGCATGTATTGGAGCGTAGATCACGGTCCCAATGACATGTCGAGTTGGAGATGAAAAATGTATCGTCCGCGATGCTAGATGAGGAAAGGGACGTCGGCTGTCGTGTTTCATGTGGGGGCCTGTTTTCAAGATCTAAATGGTTACGACCCTCGAGTGTGCAAAGACATTAACAGAGGTTGTCAATTAGTAGGATGCCGCGCTATACAAGAACAAGTTGTTCGTGGCTGCGATCTGTGGACAGAGTATCAGTTACAGTCCATGGTTGATCAAGGCAGAAGAATCACAGCAATAGTGTTCTCCCTCGGATGCCAGCTCGCGTGAAGAATCTTCTTGTTAAAGTCAAGTGTTTCTGATTGCATCGCCTCTTTCAAGCCGCCTGGCCGTCCATTCTTCAAGCCATTCTTGTTCGGTAACGGTCCGCCCATCTTCTTCGCCTTGAAGGCCGACTTATCGGCTTGCAGTACGACGTCATTGGGGGAATCCACGTCGAATATCCGGAAGAAGTTGTGGTACGACCCGGTGAGCACATGCCTGGAGCAATGTGAGTGGCGCTCTTATCGTGTCACGTAACCAGATAGAGATCACACACTTGTCGTCACCGCCCCACACACATTCAAACTTATCAAAGATACAGTCATTCTCGTAAAGATCGCATAGCTTGCCGCGGAGGTGGTCGTGGATGGGAATGGTCTTGAGAGGCTTGGACTCCATATTGACGTCCCAAATCTTCAATGATAGGTAATCACGCGACAAAATATACCGTCCATCGTGGCTAAACTTGACATCGGATATCGAGGAGATGATTTCTGAGAAGAATGAACGCGTAGATGGGTCCTCCTCTTCTTCGAAGCCTTGGGTGATTAAGGAGCAAGTTTAGCGCTTCTATTAGAATTATGTGCGGTAGACGACGTACATTTTGCGTGCCGATCACAGAGAGCAGAGTCTCGCATATCCGCCAACTTGATGTTACTTTTCGAGCTAGAGTACATGAAGAGGTTACAGTGTTGAGGATGAAACTCTGCAGCGGTGATGACTTCTGTGAGCTCTTCCATGTTGACAGGCTTGATGTCCACGATGTCTTGAGGAAACTCCTATCAGCTGAGCGGAGGGATCAGAATGATCGGTGAACTCACTAAAGCTTTGATTGCTGATACCGAGGTTCCAGAGGTTGACGCGGAGATCATCGGCAGAGATGTAGGTTTCCTGGTCCGAGTTGACGGATATGGAATGGATGTGGTATGCATGGGCATTGGAGTAGACCTTGCGGGGAAGGGCGGCGATGATGTTCTCTTGGAACATCATGCGAGGGAGTTTGAGATGAGTCCGCAAGCTGGGTGGTGGCAGAGGGCGTTGACCCTCGTAGTGATTCGTCTCTGAGACGACGCGTAGGGACTTCTCGAACACTTTCCACAGTTTAATGGTTTTGTCTGGAGACGCCAGGGGGTGGGTTAGCGCCCGATGGTGTGCAGTAAAGTGGGTGTACCATTGGTAGTCAACAAAAGGTGAGCAGTATTCTGGCGTTTGCACCACTTGATCTTGTTGATCTTCTCTTCGATTTCTAGTGACTTCAGGTAGTCGAATTCTGGTTCGTGCGATTGGAATTCAGTATAGAACTTGTATTCGCAGCCTTTTTTCTATGGGATGTCCATCGATCGGTGGCAGTAGGGCAAAGGGGAAAGGGAGGAGGGACGAGGAGGGAGAGAGGAGAGGGGCGAGGAAGGGGATGATCAGACACATCAGGCGAGAATAGATTGGGGAAGAGAGGAGCGACTGACCGACTCGTTCCGTTCGAAGAGAACGACGCGACCACCCTTGTCTCCAGTAGCAAGATAGTTCCCCGTTGAGTCGAACTCGACAGTGGATATGATGTCGGCTGAGGGCCATGATGTGCGTAGATTTGGAATGGGTAGAAGTGCATACACACCCTCTGTAATGTCCTCGACGTCGCCCTTGTCGCCAAAGCACTGTGCAAATCGCCAGCCGCCTGAGCCTGAAGGATCCAAGTCCATGATGAGAGTCGAGTGGAGAGTGGGTCGTTATTGTTGTCGTCGTTCGTGCACGAGTCCACCACGATTTCGAGTATCTGGTCTTATTTGGTCTCACTCCGGCTTGCACCGCAACATCCACCATCCACAATGCCCATCGCACCAATCACCGGAAAACTGAGAAAGAGACTCTGGCTCGACCTCTCCGTCGCCCTTGGCCTCGGCGTTGCAGCTGCATATGGCTTCTGGTATGTCTGGCCCGATGCATTTTCCTTCACACAGTATCGCTCAGTTCAACGACAGGTACGGTATCCACCTCAAAGCAGGTATGTCGAACCAAAGAGGTCGGCAACTCGCCTCTCATTTTCTTTTCATTCTCTTTACAGTGCAACGCCAAGAGTCATTCTACCTCAGACTAGAGAGAAACCGGGCACAGGAACAAGAATGAGCTTGGCATAGAGGGCGAACGGAGGAAAATGCAATAAACATCTGTTCTATGCACTCTGCCTCCGCTAGTATAAAAGGACATTAGTGTGTTCAGATGGTATAAATAATTCATAGCTCATGCTCGGAGCACACCCAGCCTCTTCAGCTCCTCACAGCTCTCAATCTCTTCTGCTTCAATCTTCCTCACTTTCTCCCAGTCCGTCCCAACACCAAAGAACCCTATCTCCGCCTCCTTCCGCCGCTCTCGCTCGTCGATCCGCCGTCTGCAGTCACTGTAGCGGTCTTGTGTGTATGCATGCTCCACGTTACTCTCAAACCGTGTCAGCGCAGAGCCTCTCCGTATGGCACCAGCAGCGAGGTCGGCCGCGATCTTGGGATGATTGTTGAACTCTGGTCCGTTCACATGGTATTTTATACCAAGATTACTCGTCTCCCGCTCGACATTATATCTCGAGGAATGCGAGAATGTGAAACGGGGATCGGGTGTCGACGTGCTGAATATGCTAGGAAGTGCAGAAAGGATAGAAAATGCGAATAGAAGTAGCAGCGGAAGCAGCTGCATCAATACTGACCGCGCCTCGCCTTGGCCATTTGCTGCACCTGCTGGTGCTCGTCCATTGACATGAACCCGAGTCGCGCGGAAACCAGGACCAAACGTCGCTGTAAAAACTGGCCCTCCAAAGGGGCTGGTCCCGAACCCGCCCCCATTCATTCCGCCACCAAAGAACATGTTGAACAAGTCCTCTGGGCTCATCTCTCCATCGAAGTTGGCATATGCTGCCGGAGAGAACCCCGGTGACCCGCCCGAGGACATTCCACTAAATCGTGATTCAGGATCGGAGCCATGCTGGTCAAATGCTGCTCGCTTCTGTGAATCTGTATAGTTATGCGTGAACAGCGTAGAAAGGAACATGACCTGTATATCGTACCCGATAGCACTTGAAATGCTTTTGAGACCACTGTGAAGGACAGCCAATGAGCAAGCGTACAAAAGTCGCAGACTCATCACCTCACTTTTAAACGCCTCGTCAGCACCAGGAGCGCCATTCTTGTCAGGATGAAGTGCGAGAGCGAGCTGGACTTCCATGAACTCACTGTACCCCAGGTATCATACATGGACGTACCTTCCGATATGCCTTCTTAATCTCTATCTCCTCGCAATCCCGTTTCACTTCTAGAATCTCGTAGTACTCCGTCACTTTGCATGCCTTGACCCGCTTCACAACCTTGAGCTGCTCTGCAGAATACTCTCGCTTTCCTCCATTCTTTCCTCCAGACCCGTCAGCATTTGTACTTCGTTGTCTAGAGCCAGAGATCGAGGGATGGGTTTCGGTGGCGGAGGACGACGCTTGTGCACTCCCATTCGGACTCTGGCCTGCATCGCCGTTCGACGGTGACACAGAAGGACCAGAATTGGCAGCGGCAGCCTCGATGGATGCAAGAAACTTCTCTGCTTCAGGAGTGGCGAATAAACTGATTGATTTTCGTGCAAACTTGCGGGCCGCAGAGAAGTTGCTCGAGTCTCGGTGCTTCTGAGCAATGGCCAGACACTTGAGTGCTTCATCCTTGTTGCTTTCCATTGCGAGACAGGCCGGGCAAGCTTCGTTGGGCGTAGAACTACCTTGATTTGAGCAGCCTTCTTAAAGGTTCGTGTCGACGTGGAAGTGTGAGAATAATATTGTACAGGGGACCTCACACAAATACGGTCCCGAGTTCTATCAAGGCGTGTTATACACGACAGAAATTATTGAGGGGGGTATATAATGGATGCTAACTCTATTCGACTTCAGTATAGCGTTCGAGATCAAAGGATCAGTAAACCCCAGGAATGAACTTGTACTTGACCACTTCACAGTAGCGTTCCCAGTCCTTGCCATATTTGATCGAGCAGCGCTCAAAGTCACGGCCACAGCGGTGGATGAGAACTGTGATAAAGAAGATGGAATAGAAATAAGGTATAGCGGTCGCCCTTCCGATGATAACACCCCAACAAAAGGACATCACCCAATCGGCAACATAGTTCTAGACAAGCGCGTGAGCACAATTTACGACGGGAAAAAAGTCAATTACAGGTTTGCGCGAGTATTTCCACCATCCACTGACAAGGAGCCGGTTGCTGCCAAGACAAATCAGGATAACGATCTAGCAGGGAATTTAAGGCATGTACCCATGTGCAGTCTGGATATACTTGGGGTTCTCGAGCGTGCCGCCAGGCAACTGGGGGAAAGTCTTGCGGAACTTAGTAATTCCCTGTGTCTGCATCTTGAAGCGGCTCTTTTGCGACATAGAGGTATCCCAGCTATACCGTGGTTTGTCAGTTGCACTGTACTCAAATATACTGCAACCCACATGTAGTACGCAGTCAGAAGGGTCGTAAAGAGGAGGACATAAGTAGGGGTGGAGAAGTGGTACTTGGACGGGTCATGAGAAGCCATGTATACAACAGAGTACACGTATGTCTATTGGGAATGGTTAACCCGTGACGCATGATTAGAAGATCTTGACTTACGAATGGGACGCCAGCGAAGTTCCAGAAGATGACCATGAAACCCCACCTAAGGAAACATGAGTGCAAATTTAATAAACAAGTGATGGACAAACTTTTCGTGGAACATGTCCCATGTTTGAGGGATGCACTCCTCACCCTTACCACTACAGCGTATCATCATTACACGGGCACGACAGGTGAGTATAGTAACATACCAGGCGTTGAGATATAACCAGGTTGCGAGAATCATGAAAGCCATGTTCTGTTACCAGTGAATATACATATTTTGGCATTCCAGAACTGGGCAGACTCACGGGAGTGACATATCCATACCGTTCATACTGGAGGCAGCCACCGGAGACGGCCAAGAAGAAGACGATGACCCATGGAATGCGCACCTCCGCCCACATCTTCAAGTCTATAGGACCGATACGAGGATTGAGGCATGCACCCATAAAGACGTCGTAAATGAAGTTGCCAGACATCCGGATCTGGTTTCCAGTGGCAACGGTGACGAAATACACGCCAAAAGAAACGACGAAACCGTAAATAATGGCGACAGACATGAGATGGCCATAGTTATCTATGATCTCGGTGAGGCGGAAAATGTTGTAATAATGAAGGACAGCTGCAGTGATCATGGAGGCGTAAATGGACCAAAGAGCGTTGCAATTGTACATGAGCGTTTTGTAGCCAAGGGAAGGGACTGGAAGGCCTTCTTGCTGGTAGCCCGGCATGACCCAAGCGAGAAAGAGTTGGTACGCAATGAGACCGGTATAGACTTTCCAAGCATACGCATTGGGATAGGCGTCCTGGTTGCATGAATTAACGCGCCATCCGCTAGAAAAAAAGAATACATACCACATAGACATGCATCCACATTCTCTCAAGGAACGGAACGATATCGTCGGCCGAATTTGGTATAACGAGTTGCCCATCGTAGAACCAGAGACAAATCCACAGGTAGTACATGAGAATAGGGAACCCAATCATCATTGCGGTAACGCCCCAAGGTCCGCCAAATTCATACCTGCAGAAAGAATCAGTTAAACACGTCTTTTCGAGATAAAAAACTCTACTCTTGGTGTTGGTCGAGAAGTTTATCAGTCTTGCGGCCTTCCTCGCTGGTGGTGGTCGCGGTCTCTGCAGGACTGTCTGCGGCTGCCTTTCGTTGGCGCAGTTCGCCATTTGTCGTCGCGCTGCCTGAAGACTGCGCCATTCTCTTTTTGCCGACCCGAACTTGCAAGTGAAGAAACAAGAACGCGACCTTGCTTGGCTTAGTCAGCGGCGTCATAACACAAGGTTCAGTCTGCTCGAGCTTCGACGACGACGACGACCTTTGCAACAACTCATGGCCTCTTGTGTGTTCTACAGATTCAAATCTCAGAAGGATGAGTCTCGTATAACATTCGATGGTACCGGAATCTCTGTGTTTGATCTTAAGAAAGAAATCATTCTCGTCAATAACCTTGGTAAGGCAAACGACTTTGACCTCTACGTCTATGACGCTTCCACCCAGCAAGGTCCGTCTTTTTATGATTTTCCAAACCACTCTTCATCCTCATCCACCGTTTTAGAATACAAAGATGACTCCCAAATAATCCCCCGGTCTTCTTCCGTCATTGTAAAGCGCTTACCGTCACAACGACCCGGAAAGGGGAAGGCGGCCATGTACCTCGCAGGTACAAACGGGAATGCTGCCATTCCGACTTCAGAGGTTGTCCGGAGTTCAGGTGGTGTTACATGGCATAAGGGTGCCATGTCCAAACGCTTCGATGTCAAAGAAGAACCGCCAGCACCACCAAAAATATCCACACCGGTCAGCATAATACAACCACATAGCAGTCTTGCCAGGGCTTAGAGCTTGCATAGATCACAACGATACCAAAGAACTCCGTGACCCAAGAGGATGAGGCAGCCGCTATGGTCGCCATGTTTCAGGCCCAGACGGCCAACTGGGAGGAGACGCAGGAAAAGATGTCACAGTGGGTGTCGTATTCTTGTGGTCGCTCGTTTCCATGTACTAGAGTGATGTCTCATAAATTTGACCCGCGTTTCATTGTCTTTATCTGAATAGTGCGACACGCATATATCAAAATCGATCATCTTCTGGTCGCGGAGGAAAGCCGCACCAACAGCAACATCATACGCAGGACCGTCCCTTGCCCCCAAGTTATGTATGCTACCGTTGTGGTCAGAAGGGTGAGCCGTGTCAGCCATTTAGGTCGTAAAGTATCAACATCGTGCAATCTCTAGGTCATTGGATCCAAGACTGTCCTACGAATAATGATCGTGAGTTCGACAACAAGCCTCGCATTAAGCGGACGACGGGTATCCCGCGAAGCTTCCTGAAGGCTGTGGAGAATCCCATGAAGGGCGAACTTGCACAAGGCGTCATGGTCACGCCTGAAGGTGGCTATGTCGTAGCCCAACCAGATTCGTATGTACAACCATGCAATTATTGGTCAAGTGACACTAAGGGTAACATTTCTCAACAGTGCATCATGGCAAAAACAGGTATCCCGCATGAAAGGGCTAACTGTAGCAGACGTCCGAGAACGTGCACCGACAGATCCTAGCCTCGCATGTCCAATAGACAACAGACTCTTTCGTGATGCCGTGAAAACACCCTGTTGTGATACTCCCTACTGCGAGGAATGTATCCAAACACATTTGCTTGAGCGAGACTTCGTCTGTCCAAATTGTGGCAAGAAGGTAGCCTCTCTTGACAAATTGGTCGTGGATAAACCCATGAGGACAAAAGTAGCAGATTACATTGATAAGGTGATAGAGCAGAGTAAAAAGGATAGCGAGGAAGGTATGAGTTCCGCGTCGACGGGAGCTGGTGAACAGGTAGGATCGCAATTTCGTCAGTTTGGTGAACCAATTTTCTGACCCGCATACCATAGCCTGCAGATACCTCGGTGACGGATGACTTTTACTCAGAACAACAATCAGATATGTCCCAGATGATTGTCGACAGCATTCCTCAGCTTCAAGCCCAGATATCTCAACTATCTGTCATGATGCAGAATCCTTCGTTGCCGAACCAGGTTCGGCATACCACAGAAATGAAGTATCACCAGCTTCAGATGCAGCTCCAGCAAGCACAAGCTCTCGCCGCCACTCTTGCAGTTGCTACCACGCTACAGCAACAGCAACAGCAGCAACAACAGCAAATGCAGACGAATGCCAATATGATGGGGTTCGGTTTCCAGGGGACCGAAGCCTCGTGGTCAACGAACCCATATACGAATCAGCAACCCTCTGGACAGGATTCGGCGTACCAGCGATTGCCTGTCAACAATCGTCGCCGAAATTTGAAACGGGAACGGCCGTCCGATTTTCTGGAGGTGGGTGGGGATGGTGATAACAAGGTACCGCGGTATTGGGAGTGATCAGTTGATGAGCATCCTTGTAATTGTTTATGCATTCATAATGGGGTCTGTTGGTTAGGCTACATACCAGCCCCAGTGCACTTTTACGCATGCATACTTGTACCTCCAACTATTTATGAGTAATAGACGGGAGATGCCATGCGATTTCTAAGTCAGGTTATCCCGGACAATTTACATGCTGTGTAAGGTCAGTTGTGAGATGGTATTTGATCAACACATTGGTACCATAGATAAAATACGATGTGCATAAGATATACGAGGATATCCACTGAGAACATGTAGCAAGTTGCAAAGCACGTACGAGTAATGTCAATATGATCAACAAATTTTCTCCTTTGTCCTTTGTTCGAAAATCTCCACATCAATGGTATCCAAGGTCAAGAACCTCCAAATATTAACGAGTTTCAGTTGACCGTACCTCCGTAACCTTCCAACGGCCTGAGTCTCACAGGCGTCATAAATTTCTTGTGTCGGTGCAAGGAGAGGGGACAGGAAGATAGCGTGGTTGGCAGAAGTCAAGTTCGCTCCACTAGCGCTCTCATCCATCAGGTTCAGTAATAGTACCCTCTCTTCACTATCGTTCTGGTACTTTTCAAGGTTCTTGCTCTTTTGCGTTGCAGTACCGTGAATCTCCAGGAACTTGATCTTGTGGATCTGGAGGGCATTAGCGACTTTCGCCATGAGATCTGGGAACTGAACGAAAATGAGCACGCGCTCCGTCTTAGGAATTTTATTTCTGCAACAACGAACGACGTCAGTAGACCCACAGCAGTATCAACACGTGAAAACTTACTTGATAAGATCAACGACCATCTCGAGTTTTTTGCCGAAGTGCCTTCCTTGACCATCACGAGCTTCGTCGTCCACACCAAGCGTTTCGCCTTTGACAATGTTCAGGACTCGAGCGGCAGCCTTGCACTTCCCGGAAGCAGCGTAGACGCACTCCTCTCGGTCTGCGCTTTGTCTGACACAGGTCATGCAGCCCATGTGACCACAGGAAGAAAGCACCGCAACTTCGTTCATCGGCACTTCTTCTCGTTCACAGCCTGGGCACGAGACCTTGGGGGATACATCCCGTTGCTTTTGCAGGTCACGGACAACAGTGAAATAACGGAGGGAGCGTACGCGACCAACTAACTCCTTGGTCAGCTTACGGATGTTGTGCGTCTGTTCACGGTGCTCCCATACAAGGTCCTTCAGTGCGTTCGAGAGTTGCTCGTCCTTGCCCTTGCCCTTGTTCTTGAAATGATTCGGCGATAGCACAGTGACTTCCGCTTCATCTAGTAGAGCCTGTACCATATCCGTAGCTTCCTGGTCGCCGACACCTTCTAAACGCGACACGCGTGCATATTCCTGGAACATCGATTCTTCATTGAGCTTGCCGATCTTTTTTTCCCGTGTGACGCCTTTTTCGAGTTCCTTCAACAACTCAACCTTGCATTCCTCGAGTTGCGTCGTGCGGTCCAGAACAATGATCTCGCACGCTTTCATCGCGTTCTCTTTGTCTTTGACATCAAGGTCAAAATGAGAGCAACGCTTTAGGAGTGCTTCCTCGGCAGTTCTAGGGAAGGTGAGTAACAATTAAACGATGATACATATACGCACTTGCTATCTCCAAGGGCATTGTTCAAGCGTTTTTCTCTGTCACTTTCGGTTTTCTTCGCCCGTTTGATTGTCATGTCCAGTGCACGAAGATGGTGTTCCAGTTCCAGGTAAATGGCGCGTTCAGCAGCAGGGAGCAACACCTTCTGAACCTTGTAGCTGCATGGAATCTCATCGATCTCGGCTATGTTCTGGAACAGCGAATCAACAACGAAATGATAATGCCAAACACACGACTGACCTGTCGAACAAACATGTCCAAGAAAACCTGGCCAAGACGATGGCGATGGGCGTGCCATTCTTGGGTGTGAACCTCACGGAAAGAGTGGAAAGCTTCCACCTCTGCAGGGCATTTAGTGTTATTAAAAGATGCCTCAAAGTTCAGTCAAACATACTGGTTTGTTCTCGAATGCGTTTCTTGATCATTGCTGATTGCCCTTCACCGCCATCGTCGATGCCGAGGTGAATGTTCAGGTGAGCAGCAATGGTCTTCACGGAACCAAAGTCGTGAATTGGCGGAGTCCCCGACAATACCCAACGCCTGTCTGCTGTAAGCTTCGTAACCATGGAGTGGACTTTTCCTCCAAGGTAGGTGTACTCGTCGACTACTACGCGCGCAAAGTGGAAGACCTCCAGGGGCGGTGAGCGCATCTGTGTCCAATCCCGCTTTACACCAGCGGACTCCAGATGCCATGGATCTGTGTCCTCTCGGCGTTTCTGCTTCTTGGCAGGGCCGTCCGAAGCACACGTTGCCTTCCGCTTCTTGGTCGATGATGCAGAAGTGGGCGAAGGTGGATCATCTACGTCCATACTGTCATCATCCGAGCTAAATTTGGTGGACTTGTTGCCCTTCTTTACTCCGCTTGCCTTAGCCGTTGACTTCTTCTTGGGCTTCTCGTCCTCTGATGATAAGATTTCTACTTCTTCGTCACTTGTCGCACTCCTTGATGAAGGAGGCGGCGTTGGTTTGGCCTTGGAACCCGAGTCCTTTGGCTTCTTAGCACCGTCCGACTCATCGTCCAGTTGTTCGTCGTCATCGTTGTCGTCGTCATCACGTTCCTGTTCAACCTCATTTTGCTCATAGTCGCTCCCTTCCTCTCCAGCAGCGTCGTCATCGGAATCAACCACGATGACTTTCGTGGGGTTTCGCTTTGGACGACTTGCGGGAGCTGCGGCTTCCTCGTCGGAGTCGAGGACTACCTTCTTCATCTTCGGACGCAATTTCTGGATGATAACTTCAGGCTTTGTACCTGATGGTGTAAGTTTGGCTGGGAAATTCTCGAGCGACTTTGACGACTTCAGTTTTGATGTTTCTTTCTTCTTGGCAGCAGCCTGATATTGTTTCCCTCGGAGGCGCTTCTGTGCGACGAACAACTTCGCTTCGAGCTCTTCCTCTGAAAAAAAGTTGCTGAGAACACCTCTCACGGCCGGTATTTAGCATACGTACCGCTTCGTCGTGCATCGCGAATGGACTTCATGACGCTCTTAGACCCGTCAGTCTTGAGCAATTCCACTTGCTTCTTCAGACCCTCAAGACAAATATCCAACCTGGCATTGAAATAGCGACCATCTTGAGATGGAATAGTGCCAGCAGCTGCGAGCGCCTCCAAATTCGCCAGGTAGACATTACTCTGAAACAGGTTCGAAGCGACGATGACCAAGTCCGCCTCCTGAACGTCCTCGATGGTCAAGGAATTGATTTGAGCGGCGGTAGAGATAACGACGGTCTTCTTAAAGCGATTAGGCGCGAACCTCTTCGCCTCTGAGGCCCATTGGCGCGTGAGATGAGGAGGTACGATAGCGAGCGTTGCTTTGACGGATACCTTGCCAGGAATATTCTCCTTGTTGTCGAGTTCCTCCTTGACATTCTTGTATGCGCAGTCAATCAACCCGAGGGTGATCGCCGTCTTCCCATAACCGACTTGATCAGCAAGAACACCGCCTCGCACTCTGACAGGCCGCTGAGCACGGCCCTCTGCGCGCCATCCAAGGGGCTCAAGGGTAGCTTCTGAAATCTCCTCCTCGACGAATGGTGGAGTATCCATGGCCTCACGTTCAAGCATCCACGTAAGGGAGCGCAACTGTTCTGGACGAAGGGGGAGCTTCCCGAAGTTGGGTGGTTGCTTGTGTTCGGGATCGTTTTTGTTGCTCAATAACTTGTATGGTGTACGACTTATTTTCACTGCAGGCGCAAAGTCGGTATCGAGGCGCCATGATAGGGATGGACGTTCAGTGCGGTTTTCGGATGGCAGGCGAGAGAGGGCACGGTGGAGTAACGAAGCGATGTTCAAGCCAACTTTTACATAACCGACATTATTGTCCATTTTCAGTTGAGTGACGAAAGGACTGGGTCGGAGTTTAAGATCGCGTTCATACTGGCCAGCTTCTTGTGAGTCCTCGATGGCGAGGATTTTCTTATTGTCCTTCCTCCACTTGATGGTGGGAGACACAGGTGCACAGCGTTGGCAATGAGATAGTTCCTCGGGAACAGTGATAAACTGCCACTCTCTCAGGTCGTCGTCGACGTGTCGGATGCGCTCAAGAAGCCATGCCAGGGATCTGAAGGTGGCTCGTTCGTTGAGCTTGTCTACCTCTCTCCATTGTTGGCGAGGCCATTCGGGACCTGCATCATCGGGAAGGGGAACACTGCAGGAAAGGAGAGCAGTAGCCCGCGCGCATGCTTCAGTCGAGACTGTAACGCTTAGTGCACCTTGTGGTACTCCGAACATGGCATTAGGAAGTTGAAGAGCCTGCCAAGTTCCGATCAAATCTTGGTACCAAAACTGCCGTCTGGAGAAAACAAACCTCGAGGGTGATATCGCTCGAATCTTTCCAGAGCATAGGCACATGACAGACAATAGACTGGCTTTCTTGAATGTCCGATTGTCGCCACGACGAGGCTAGTTTGCAAACGATAGGCCGGAACTCACCAAATTCGTATCTACGAATGCTGGTTGTGAAAACGAAAGAGTCGTCTTTAGCATCACCGCAACGAGTCGGATCAAGCATCATGAACAGGGCCGGCAGTGAGTCATTGTCTGAACCTTCCACCATCCTATGAAGCGCTCCGCAGGCAGTCCCGCACTTGTCAAGGAGCGCATATGTCCCGGAAATGTCACGGTCGAAGAGCGATTTCTGATCCACTGGAACAGAAATACTCAAGTGTGAGTGGACACGTTTCTCTTTGAACTCCTCATCCATCAAGCCAAGGCGTGCCTCCCAGGAAGGGACAAGTTGGCCAGCACCAGTGACGGTGATGCGGACATCAGTCGGATGAGGCAAGGCAAACTGCCATCGACCTTTGAGAAAATCGCCATCGCACTTGAGCCTTGCGACAGGAATTTGCAGGAGTCGACGAATTTCTGCATTAGCAGGTTCACTATCCAGAGGCTTGGCGTACAACCGCCACTCGGTCTGCTTAGGATCGAGATACAACTCAAACGCGGCTGTTGGTGATTGATACACCGCAGACCAGGTTTCTTGCCTCTTGGGTTCCACGAACCGTAGCTCTGAACCTGTAGCTCGGAGGACAGCAGCTCGCCAGCTAGTCCACCGTTTCTCGGGAATGGAAACACCTGCAGAGGCTTTGAGTTCATCCATACATTGTTCTGTGACGCCAATAATTGACAAGCACATTGGCAAGATGGATTTAAGCTCGCGAACAAATGAGGACGGGGGAAGGCGCGAAATAGTATGCACATCGAGGGGCTCGAAGTTGTGTTCAGGACGCCCAGCGCACTTTTTACAAGACGAGGAGGCGCAATCCTTGCAACGAAGCAAATCCCTAGTAGTGATATCCTTTCGACCTTCGCAGTGGCAGAGACGCACGCTGCGTTCAGCGTGAGCGAGGACAGTCGCGACGGCATTGGTCTGAGTAGCAGATAAATCCAGCGGCCTTTCAACCAAGTGTTCATGCCCCGAGAGGTGATCTTCAACGGCAAGACTAGGCGTTTCCGAATCGACCTCCATGGCATCCACATCCTTCCTTTCCACTCCATCCAGCTTCTTCATCTCGTATGTCTCCTTGTCATCCCCAGCCTTCAGAAATCTTTTACCGACGATCAATGCCGCAATGATGCACGCTCCAACCACGGTCGAAGACATGGCATTGCCGGCGAGGTCAGCGAGCTCGTCCTGGCTTTCTCGGGTCAAAAGAAGTTTATCGACAGGGAGCCCCTGCATAGCTAACGCTTCTACTCCGACCATTGGGCCCCCGCGGTTTGCAATGTATGGAATCATTGACGGAGTAAGACAGGGACAAATACCTGACTTGCTGGAACCTGTTGAACGATCCACGTTCTGAGAAAGATTCCATACGAGGCTATATTGTTTGCGCGTCAGAAAATGCAAAAGGAAAGACATGGAACACACACGTCTTGTAGGAAGGGTCTACGCCAATTTTTGCAGAACGTAAGAGACTTATATCCATCAAATCCCAGACGCGCTCTACTTGTCGTATTCCCCAATCTTGCCAAGCGAAATCGGGCATTCTGCATCCACCGCCTGTAATTGACATTTGCACAGCTACAGAAGAAGAAAAAACTCAAACACACAGACTTACCCTCTTCCCAATTCGTAAGGGGACGTTTTGGACCCAAGGCCTCCTCCAATCTAGCACGTGCATGCCGCGATTCACACCTCGTCCAATCGATACGTCCTGTTCTTGGTTCTGTGGGACTGCCGCTATCTTGTACTAACTTCTGCCGCGCTTGGTGGATACGGGGGTCGTCGGAAGGGAGAAGGAACGCATCTAGTGTAGACGACGCTGGGCGTTTCAGCTTCGTGGTGACCCAGTCTCTCCACTCGGTGGGTTGGTTGGATCCCTTCTTGTCAACAGCAAAGAGGTAGACGCGAGTACGCGTGTGGGGTATGTAGAAGAGCTTGGTGTCCACTCTCATGAACTCCGCACTGTAGCCTTGCCGTTTGAAGTAATCCTTGACTCGATCCCAGGGTGCGGAGCAGACGTTTTCCAAGATGACGAGTGGTGGCCGATGATTGTTCACCCACGACATCATGCCATGGAAAGTTCTGCCTGACTCTCCTCCGCCATCAATTCCTTTTTTTTCGTTATTCAAGTTGGAGTAGTCGACGCATGAAGTTCCTGCGACTAACAAGTCCACGTCTCCGGGAACAGGTGCCAGTGCTCCATAAGCCGTCGTACTAAATGCTAGGTAAAACTCGATAAACGATGGATGGAATTAAGGACGCACGCTTCGTCTTCGCCAAGTTCGCACACATCCCTGAAAAGTAGTGGTGGCTTGAAATTGCGTTCGATGTATGCCTGCTTGAAAGGCTCGATCTCACATGAAAAGACGTGGTCAAACTCCAACGGGACGCCATAGTGGTCTGTGATGGACTGGCAAATCATTTCAAGTGCGAGGAGAGGTGACTCTGTGCCAGAGCACATGGTAGCGACGCGTAGTTTCCGGCCTTGAACGTGTTCTGCGATGCCTTTCAAGGGAGGAACGCGTGAAACAAGGTCAGAGAACATGGCAGGGATGTCGTGGATTGGAGGTAAACTAGAAGACTCTATCTTTCCGTCTCCCTTGGATGACTGTACGGGTGTGATATCGTTGTCGGACACCTCAGGTTCGTCGTCGTAGGCAATGTCCGAGTCATCTGATAGCTCGTTTGATACTTTGCCCTTCTCTGATTTCTTCTCTAGTGTCTTCTTTGGAAAACCTCCTCCAAAGAAGGTTGTAAGAGTCCGTTGTCCTTTGCTGTCCTTATTCGCCTTGGTCATCGTGGTGGGGTGGAAGTGGACACGCGCCTTTTTGCACGCGCTATTACTCTTTTACAAGTCACGTGCCACGCGAAGCTGACTCATTCCACCTCAAACATATTACATAATAAGCAGTGCCACGAGCGCTACTCGTCCTTAGGCAGATCTTGTTTTCTGAGGACGAAGTTTCTCGTACGTCCACTTCTTTCTTTACGTCTACGTCATGCCAATGTGCTTGTCAAACCCACAGACTCGAATATCCGAAGCAGACAAGGTACAATTCTATAAAAGTTACACATTGTAATACAGAGGGTATTATGGTTCAGATGTGGAAATGCATGCGTCTGGCAGACTCAAACTCGTCGCACCTACTTGCAGGACATGACGTATCCAGAGGTATCCAGGATGGCTTTACCACATATTGAACATAGACCCCTTTTATAAGCACATCCTGGACAGACTAGTCAGGAAGTGGTAACAATAGACGGGCATGTCATCTCACCATGACAGTATTTCGCCTTATTTTGCGTCACCGTCTGCTTACAGTCCTTGCATTTCCCTTGATATGGCTAAGCAATACACTCATCAGTCTCTTTCTAAGAACAATGCTTCATGATATTACGCACCTGGAACCTATTCCTAGAGCTTCCGGGGCGGGTCAAAAGCTTGTTTTCACCAATTTTCCGGCTACCCTCTTTAATGCTGGAAGAGGTCGAAGTAAACGGGTCGGGTGCTGCAACTTTGGATAGTTTCTACGCGCAAAAAATTAGCCTATCAAGACAGAACACACCTATTGACGACTCACCGCTTCACACTTTTTGCAGACCATGGCGTTTGCTATGTACAGGGTGGGCCTCCTGGTTTGAATTTCGTCACTGAGTGCTTAGTCAGCAGAACTTATTATTCGAGAGAACAAGGTGTCAAGTTCTTTCCAGCCACCAACCGCACCCAGTGGGTTCCTTCCTCGTACCGCACGTAATATATGGGTCTGACATGTCGCAACAACCTACTTAGCGCCCATCCGATGACCTTTCCCAATTATGGAAGACTGTTATTGTTGCAACTACATATTTTTCCCAGTGAACAGAAGGGACACACAGTTTCA
>Ga0307518_10000115_pt1 | contig 56725 bp, 58 predicted proteins | sample 25_EM_MG_FD_203889 | JGI IMG/M metagenome (GOLD analysis project Ga0307518, IMG submission 203889) | Populus trichocarpa ectomycorrhiza microbial communities from riparian zone in the Pacific Northwest, United States - 25_EM | ecosystem: Host-associated > Plants > Roots > Unclassified | place...
AAGTCCCGGACGTGATGCCTGCCATGGGGTGGCAAGGTTTCGCGGTTGCGGGACGTTGACCACGAAGAGACGCTCAACGGGGCGTGTCTTGAGACCAGAAGGTAGGCGAAGAATGGCTGAGGCTCTGTACACCGCTGTGGCCACCGCTCGCGGCGACGGCCGCAACGGTGAGGTCACGTCCTCCGACGGCGTCATCGACGAGTCGCTGGCGATCCCGAAGGAGATGGGCGGGCCCGGCGGGGACAAGACGAACCCCGAGCAGCTCTTCGCCGCCGGTTATTCCGCGTGTTTCCACTCCGCGTTGCAGCTTGTCGCGCGCCAGGCGAAGGTGACACTGGACGGCTCCACCGTCACCGCCGAGGTCAGCGTGCTCAAGCAGGACGTGGGCTTCGGTCTCGGCGTGGCGCTCAAGGTTTCGCTGCCCGGCCTGGAGCAGGCGCAGGCCGATCAGCTCGTCGAGCAGGCGCATCAGGTGTGCCCCTACTCGAACGCGACCCGCGGAAACATCGAGGTCGCCCTGTCCGCGTCGGTCTGATCCCGCACGCGGCAGGTCCATTCCCGAACCGACTGATTTCTGAAAGGAAGACCGAAAATGGGCAAGTCTCCGATCCAGAGTCCGTTGAGCGAAGCCGACAAGGAGATCACCGGTAACGCCTTGCAGGCCACGCTGGTCGATCTGGTGGACCTGTCGCTGATCGCGAAGCAGGCCCACTGGAACGTCGTCGGCGCGAACTTCCGCAGCGCGCACCTGCAGCTCGACGAGCTGGTCGCCACCGCGCGCCAGTACGTCGACGAGGTCGCCGAGCGCGCCAACGCCATCGGTGTCTCGCCGAACGGCCAGGCGAAGGCCGTCGTGGAGAGCTCCGGCCTGCCGGACTACCCCGACAACTGGCAGTCCGTCGAGTCCACGGTCGCCGCGATCGTCGACATCCTCGCGGCGCTGATCGAGCGGCTGCGCAAGCGCATCGACGAGACCGACAAGAGCGACCTGGTCACCCAGGACCTGCTCATCGCGATCACCCAGGAGCTCGAAAAGGCGCACTGGATGTGGCAGGCGCAGCAGGCCTGACCCCTTTTCCACCTCGTGAGTGGTAAGGACGGTTAGAACCGTCCTTACCACTCACGAGCCGCTACCGTTCGACTCATGGTGCTACACAAGGGAACCGCGCCCGATCCGGCCTCCGATCCGGCCTCCGGCCAGGACCGCAAGGGCGGGACCAACCCGCTGTACGCCGGCGCGTATCCCGCGCTCGCCGCGAACATCCGTCTCCCGCACGACAGCCTCGCCGAAGACCCGCTCCCGCCCGACACCGCGCTCCAGCTGGTGCGCGACGAGCTGATGCTCGACGGCAACGCCCGGCTGAACCTCGCCACGTTCGTCACCACGTGGATGGAGCCGCAGGCCCGCGAGCTGATGGCCGAATGCGTCGACAAGAACATGATCGACAAGGACGAGTACCCGCAGACCGCGGAACTCGAGCGGCGCTGCGTGAACATCCTCGCCGATCTGTGGCACGCGCCCGATCCCACCGCGATCATGGGCTGCTCCACCACCGGTTCGTCGGAAGCCTGCATGCTCGCCGGCATGGCGTTGAAACGCCGCTGGTCGAAACTGGGCCGCTCCGGGAAGCCGAATCTGGTGATGGGCGCGAACGTCCAGGTCTGCTGGGAGAAGTTCTGCGAATACTGGGAGGTCGAGCCTCGGCTGGTCCCGATGGACGGCGACCGCTTCCATCTCACCGCGGACGAGGCGATCGCCCGATGTGACGAGAACACCATCGGCGTCGTCGCGATCCTCGGGTCCACTTTCGACGGCAGCTACGAGCCCGTCGCCGAGATCGCCGCCGCGCTCGACGGCTTGCAGGAGAGGTCCGGCTGGGACATCCCGGTGCACGTCGACGGCGCTTCGGGCGCGATGATCGCGCCCTTCCTCGATCCCGAGCTGAGCTGGGACTTCCGCCTGCCGAGGGTGGCGTCGATCAACACCTCCGGGCACAAGTACGGGCTCGTCTACCCCGGTGTCGGCTGGGTGCTGTGGCGCGACAAGGAGGCGTTGCCGGAGGAGCTCGTCTTCAACGTCAACTACCTCGGTGGCGACATGCCGACTTTCGCGCTGAACTTCTCCCGTCCCGGCGCCGAGGTGGCCGCGCAGTACTACACGTTCGTCCGGCTCGGCCGCGAAGGTTTCCGAGCCGTGCAACAGGCTTCGCGGGACGTGGCGACCCAGCTGGCGGACGGGATCGCCGAGCTGGGCCCGTTCGCACTGCTGACGCGCGGCGATCAGCTGCCCGTGTTCGCCTTCACGACGAAGCCGGACGTAGAGGGCTTCGACGTCTTCGACGTGTCACGGCGGCTACGCGAGCGCGGCTGGCTCGTCCCGGCGTACACGTTCCCCGAGAACCGGACCGATCTCGCGGTGCTGAGGATCGTGGTGCGCAACGGTTTCACCCACGACCTCGCCGATCTGCTGCTCGCCGATCTCCGGCGCCTGCTGCCCGAGCTCGATCACGGCCCGCGACGGCGGACCGCGTTCCATCACTGAGCCGGGTGCCCTGCGTCACGCCGGATTTCCCCGGGCCCTACCGGCGCGTAACGTCGGGGGGTATGGGAGTCGCCGGAGACGAACGTCGTGCGTTGAGCGAGCTTTTCGAAGAGGTCGGCCCGGACGCGCCGACCCTGTGCACGGGCTGGAAGACGCGGGATCTCGCGGCGCACCTGCTGGTCCGCGAGCGGCGGCCCGACGCGGCGCCCGGCATCCTGGTGCCCGCGCTCGCTTCGTACACGCAGCGGGTGCAGGACTCCTACGCCACACGGCCGTGGTCCGAGGTCGTCGGCAAGGTCCGGTCCGGCCCCGCCTGGTTCTGGCCGACGTCGATCGGCGCGCTCGACGAGCTGGCGAACAGCGCGGAGTTCCTGATCCACCACGAGGACGTCCGCCGAGGACAGCCCGGCTGGGAACCGCGTCCGGCGGACCCCGCGCGGGACGCGGCGGCGTGGAAGTCGGCGAAGCAGGCGTCGAAGCTGAACCTGCGGAAATCACCGGTCGGCGTGATCCTGAAGACCCCCGAAGGCCGCGAAGCGCGGGTGAAGGAAGGCCCGGACACGGTGACCGTGGTCGGCGCGCCGATCGAGTTGCTGCTGTTCGTCTTCGGTCGTGACGCCGCCCGGATCACCTTCGAAGGTGACGCCTACGCCGTCGACCGTCTGCGGAAGCACGACCGCGGCCTCTAGAGTTCCGGCCATGCCGATGATCAGTGTTTCGATGTTCCCCGGCCGCACGGCCGAGCAGAAGCAGGCCCTCGTCCGCGAGGTGACCGACGCCTTCGTCCGCACCTGCGGCGGCAAAGCCGAAGGCGTCTGGGTGACCATCAACGAGATTCCCGCCGAACACTGGGCGTCCGGCGGGACTCTCTTCTCCGAGCGCTGACCCCCTCGCCGGGGTCAGCGAAGCCCGACGGCTCGCAGCGCGAAGAACACCTCGATCGCGGTCTGCTTGATCGTCTCGGCGATCACCAGCGAACCGTGGCCCGCGTCGAACCGGTAGAACTCGAACGGGATCTCCCGTTTCGCGAGCCGGTCGAGGTAGTTCTCGATCTGCCGGATCGGGCAGCGCGGGTCGTTGTCCCCGGCGAGTACCAGCACCGGCGCCGTCACGGCCTCGACGTAGGTGATCGGCGAGCATTCGCGGTACACCGCCGGCACCGTCTCCGGCGAACCGCCGAACAGCGCCCGGTCGAACGAGCGGAGCTGCTCCATCTCGTCCTCGTACGCGGCGACGTAGTCCGCCACCGGCACCCCGGCGATCCCCGCCGCCCAGCGCGCGGGCTGGGTGCCCAAGGCCAGCAGGCTCAGGTACCCGCCCCACGAAGCGCCGTTCACCACACACTTGTCGGGATCCGCGAGTCCACTTTGGACGGCCCAGTCGTGCACGGCGGCGACGTCTTCGAGTTCGGTCAGGCCAGGGCGGCCCTCGATGGCGTCACGCCAGGCCGAGCCGTAACCGGTCGAGCCGCGGTAGTTGACCTCGACGACGGCGAATCCGGCGTCGAGCCAGACGGCGCGGTACGCGGAGAAGCGGTCCTCGTCGGCCGAATGCGGCCCGCCGTGCAAGGAGAAGACCGTCGGGAGCGGGCCTTCGGGCGCGTCGGCCGGACGTGAGACCAGCGCGTGGATCTGCCCGCCGATCCCGTCGACGAACGCGTCGGTGACCGGTGCGGACTCCGGGGCACGCTCGCCCGGCGGTTCGAGGAGCACGGAGTCTTCGCCGCCCGCTGTCCGCGCGCGCACCGCCGTCGGCTGTGCGGCGCTGGACCACGAGTACTCGACGGTGCCGTCGGGCCGCACTCCCGCGCCGCCGATCCGGCCGGGCGGTGTGTCCAAAGAGGACAGTTCGCCGGTCGCGAGGTCGTACCGGTGCAGGGAACTGCGGCCTTGGTGGAAGTGGACGACGAGCAGTGCCCGCGCGTCGGGGTACCAGCCGGCGACGACCTCGCCGGGCAGATCCAGCTCGATCTCCTGCTCGGTGTCCGCGGCGGTGTCCCAGATCAGGAGCTCTTCGCGGCCGCGCCGCTCGTGCAGCACCAGCAACCGCTGATCGCCCTCGACCGGCGAGTACTCGAGCGCGCCGAGGCCTTTGCCCTCGCCGTCCCATTTGTCGGCGACCGTGGTGAAGCCGTCCGTCGACAGGACGCGCAGCGCGGGGTGGCGCGAATCACCGTGTTCGGAGTGGGAGATCGCGAGCAGCGACTCGTCGCGGGACAGCGAGGCGATCCCGGCGTCGTCTTCGTGCTTGTAGAAGCTGGTGGTCTCACCGTCGATATGGGCGAAGAGTTCGCTGCCGTCGTCGGTCGAGACGCCGACCGCGATCACTCGCGTGCCGATCTCGAGCCCGGCGGGGTAGCCGTCGTGGACGTCCGGCACGGCGCGCTCGGCGGCGGCGCCCGGTACGAAGGGTTCGCGGACCCAGGAACCGAATTCGTCGCCGTCGGTGTCGTTGAACCACCAGATCCAGCGGCCGTCGGGGGACGGGGTCGCGTGCATGGTGCCGTTGGGTCGATCGGTGACGCGGCGGTGCTCGCCCGTCGACCGGTCCCAGGAGTAGACCTCCCAGACGCCGCTGGCGTTGGAGACGTAGACGTTCGCGTCCGGGGCGTCGATGGCCCACTCGGGGACCGAGATACGCGGCGCGTGGAAGCGGGCCCGCCACCTGGTCTCGGCTTCGGCGTCGTCGAACAGGCGGTCCGGGACCGCCGCGGACGGATATTCAGTACCTGGCTGCGTGCTCACCCCTCGATCCTGCCACTGGAGAGCCGTACTGTGTGCGGGGTGCTGGAGGGAAACGCGCCGCGCGCCGCGGTGTCCGCGCGGTTCGCGCGTCAGGCGGTCGAGCGGGCCGTGTTCGCGCAACCGCTGTTCGGGCCGGGGATGGGGTGCGTCGACGTCGGCTGCGGGCCGGGTTCGATCACCCTCGGTATCGAAGACGGGCACAGAAAGTCCACAGTGGACTTCTTGGTGGCGGAGGCGTGCGCGCTGCCGTTCGCCGAGGATTGCGTGGACGTGCTCTTCGCGCACGGCGTTTTCGAGCACCTGAGGGAACCGGGTGCCGCGCTGGCGGAGTTCCGGCGCGTCCTCAAACCGGGCGGCACCCTCGCACTGTCCACATCGGACTGGAGCCGGGCGCGTCTGCGGCCGAAGACGGCGAACGTCGACGCCGCCCTCCGCGGCCACTATCTGCTGTGGCGCCGCGCCGGCGGCGACCCGTTCGCCGGACGCTCGCTGCCCGCCGCGGTCACGGCCGCCGGTTTCACCGACGTACGAACGAAAACCCGCTACCGCACGGACACGACCTACCGTGCGCTGGCGACGTCCGTGGAGGCGGGCTTGGTGACGGCGCTGGAAACCGCGACGACCCCGGACCGCGACCAGCTCGCGTCGGCCGCCCGTTCGGCCTGGTCGTGGGCGCGCTCGGGGGATGGGGATTTCGCGCAGTGCTGGACCGAGTTGCTCGCGACCCGCTGAGCCCTCGCTCCTCGCTCGCTGACGCCTCTGTCTCAAGTGTTCCCAATGCCTCATCTGTGTCGCTGAGCGTCTCAAATGAGGCATTGGGAACCCTCGGGCCTCGGCGGCAGGGCTGGTTGTCCACATCCACCCGCCGTTGTGGACAGCTAGCCCCGCCGCCCCCTCTTTCGCCCGGTCCCGACGCCCCTCGCCGATAGACTGGGTCCGGGGTCGCCCCCCTGGGAGTGGCGGGGGCTGCCCGGAGCGTCCGGAAGGGGCCTTGGGGCATTGAGCGTCTCAAAGGGGGCTTGAAGACCTGCGGGGTCCGCAACGCGAAAGAGCCTTGCTCACCAAGGTGAACAAGGCTCTTTCGATCTTGCGTCGGGGTGGCGGGATTCGAACCCACGACCTCCTCGACCCGAACGAGGCACGCTACCAAGCTGCGCCACACCCCGGATACTTCTTAGCGGGTCGAGGAGAAGTTTAGCGGACGGTGTTTCGGGCTTTGCGGGGGGCTGCTTTCCGGTGGTTCTCGCTGGTCGTGCCCCGTGGGACGAGGGTCAGCAGGCTCGCCTCGGGCGGGCACGCGAACCGGGCCGGGGCGTACGGCGAGGTGCCCAGTCCGGCGGAGACGTGCAGCCACATCTGGGCGCCCCAGCGGGACGCGCCGCGGGCGCGGGTGCGGTCCAGTTCGCAGTTGGTGACGAGCGCGCCGTAGCCGGGAACGCGGAGCTGCCCGCCGTGCGTGTGGCCCGCGAGGACGAGGTCGTAGCCGTCGCCGGCGAACTCGTCGAGCACGCGGGGCTCCGGCGAGTGCGTGACGCCGATGCGGACGGCGGCCGCGGTGTCCACCGGGCCCGCGATGTCGGCGTAGCGGTCGCGGTGCAGATGCGCGTCGTCGACGCCCGCGGTGAACACGTACTGGTCGGCGACCTCGATGGTGCGCCGGACGTGGGTGAGGTCGTTCCACCCGTGTTCGACGAAGGCCGCGCGGAGGTCGCGCCACGGCAGGTGTTCGCCGTGGATCCGCTTCTTCTTGCCCTTCGGCATGAGGTAGCGCGCGGGGTTCTTCGGTTTCGGCGCGTAGTAGTCGTTGCTGCCGAAGATGAACACGCCGGGCCGGTCGAGCAGGGGGCCGAGCGCGCGCAGCACGGACGGGACCGCCTGATGATGTGACAGGTTGTCACCGGTGTTGACGACGAGGTCCGGTTCGAGTTCGTCGAGCGCCGCTACCCAGCGTTGTTTGCTCACGTGACCGGGCAGCATGTGCAGGTCCGAGATGTGGAGGATCGTGAAGGGTTTCGCCCCTGCCGCGAGGACCGGGAGCTCCGCGGTGCGAAGCGTCCACCGGCGCCTTTCGATACCGACCGCGTAACCGAGGGTCGCGGCTCCCAGGGCGACGGTTCCCACGGCCAAGCGCCGTACCGTCGCCCTCGAGGTGCCTTTGTTACTGAGCGTGCTCACAATGTCCAGTTTACGTGCTCTGCGGTGGTGATCGTTCGCCCCCATTCCGGCGATCTCGGTAAATCGCTGGAATGGCCTCTTTTCTTCACTTTCCGTGGTCGGCGCGGAGTGTTGCGATCAACCGACATGATCCCGTCGACCGCTGTTCCCCGTTAGGCCGCCACGCGATCACTTAAAGTTAGAACGCCGTGACTCATCGTGATTTGCGCTGGTGAACGCCGCCCTTGCCGATCAGCGTCCGCCGCCCATGTACTTCGGGTCCGGAGCGGGCAACGGCAGCGGTTCCTGGCCTTCGAGGATCTTCGACATCGCCCCGAACCAGGTCTGCGCCGGCGTCTTGCCACCGAACATGTTTTCGCAACCGCGAGTGGTCACGTTACCCGGGCCGAGGTAGCAGAGGCCGCCGTTTCCACCCTTCGGACGGAACACCATCGCCGCGCCCGCGAGCTGCGGGGTGGCGCCGAGGTAGGTCCCCGAGCCGTTGCTCTGCGTGGTCCCGGTCTTGCCCATCACCGGCCGGTTCCACTTGGCGCCGCTCGCCGCGCCCGCGGAGGTGCCGCCGGGCGCGCTGTCCCGGCTCAGGCCGACCGCGAGGGTGTTGGCGAGGCCTTCGGGCACCACCTGCTCGCAGGCGGCTTCCTTGACGGGCACCGGTTTTCCGTCCCGGTCGGTGACGCCGGAGAGGGGGGTCGGCGGGCACCAGACGCCACCGCTCATGATCGTGGCGCCGACGTTCGCGAGTTCCAGGCCGCTCAGCGGAGCCGGGCCGAGGGTGAACGACGCGTTTCCGGCCCAGCCGGGCCGCGGGCCGAACGCCTGCAGCTGACTGGTGTTGGCGCCGGGGTTGTCGGACTTCGGATCCACGGCGCCACCGCCGAGGTTGCTGGCCATGGTGTCGCGCATGCCGAGTTTGCGCGCCATCTCCACGATCGGCCCCGTGCTCCCGACCTTCTCTTCGAGGGCCACGAACGCGGTGTTCGGCGAAGTCGCCAGCGCCTGCTGCATCGACATCTGCCCGCCCGCCGGGTTGTAGTCACCCGCGTTGCCGAGGCAGTACCACTTACCGCCAGGCCCGGCGGGCGGACGCGGAGCAGCCGCGCACCGATTACCGCCACCGCCGAATATGTGGGAGGTGTAGAAGTCGGGCACCGGAAGGGGACTGTTGATCCCGGCCACGCCGGCTTCCAGCGCCGCGGCGGCGGTGAAGACCTTGTACGCCGACCCTGCACCGCCGGTGTTGTAGACGCCGGAAGGCAACGCGAACGTCGTCTGTCCCTGGTCTTCGTGCAGCCCGTAGTCACGGTTCGCCGCCAGCGCGACGACCTCATGCCGCTGTTTGCCCGGTTTCACCAGGGAAAGCGTGTTCGCGACGTTGTCCTGCGTCTTCTTGACCTGGGCTTCGGCCGACATCTTGGCCTCGTGGTTCGCCCGTTCGTCCAAAGTGGTCTGGATGCGGTAGCCGCCGGTGTAGAGGTCGTCCTTCGTCATCCCGGACTTGAGGAGGTAGTCCTCGACGTACTGGCAGAAGAAACCGTTCTCCGTACCGGCTCCGACGCAGTTCGACGCGGGCTTCTGCGGGCCGCCTTCGACGACGCCGAGCGGCTCGGCCTTGAACCGTTCCGCGTCCGCCTTCGCGAGCTTCTGGTTGTCGACCATGCGGTCCAGCACCAGGTTCCGCCGCTCGGTCGCCTTCGCCGGGCTCTTCCACGGGTCGTTGACGGCCGGGTTGTTCACCAGACCGGCCAGCAGCGCCGCCTGCGGCACCGTGAGCTTCTCGACGGGCGTGTTGAAGTACGCGTTCGCGGCCGCGCCGACGCCGTAGATCTCGCGCGAGAACTCGACGACGTTCAGGTAGCCGGTCAGGATCTGCATCTTGTTCAGCTTGGTTTCCAGCTGGATCGCGATCCGGGCTTCCTTCAGCTTCCGGGCTACCGACTGTTCCTGTGCGCGCTTCTGGCCCGGTTTGTCGTCCCGGTAGACGACGTTGATCAGGTAGTTCTTGACGTACTGCTGGGTCAGCGTCGACGCGCCCTGCGTGTCCCCGCCGGTGCTGTTGCTGACCGCCGCGCGCAGCGTGCCCTTCCAGTCCACCCCGTTGTGCTCGTAGAAGCGCTTGTCCTCGACGGAGATCAGCGCCCATTTCATGGCGTCGTTGATCTGCGTCTCGGTGGTCGGGATGCGGTACTGCTTGTACAGCGTCGCGATCTGCTTGCCGGTGTTGTCCGTGATCGTCGTCACCAACGGCGGCGGGATGTCCGCTAGGTCCGAAGATGTCTTGTCGACGGTCTCGCTCGCCTGGTTCGACAGCACCCCCGCGGCACCCGCCACCGGGAACAACATCCCCGCGACCAGCACCCCCGCGAGCACACAAAGGCCAATGAGCTTCAGCAGACCGTCCGTTTTGCGCACGCGGACCAGGGTACGCGGATGCCGTTAGCCCACCGTGACGTCACCTCGCTGTAAGTGTGGATTCGGTTACGAAATCGACCCCATGAGGTGACGGCCGGTAACGGCAGGCATTCTAGGGCTTGGCGGGGGGAACCGAGGGCCCCTACAGTCCGTCAACGTCTCACGTATGAAAAAGCCGACAGACGGGTGAGTGCGAGCGGCAGTCGCATTCGGCCGAACGGAGGCACCGGCACCGGGGAGGTGTCGGCTCAACCGACGTGAGCACACAGGGAGACACGCTCATGGGGGCAGGAGCGCAGGCTTTTCGTCCTCCCGTGGTGTGTCGAACACCAGGGTAGGGAGCTGGGGGTATGGAAACCAACCAGTCGAGCTGGCGAGTCAATGCGTCGTGCCGCGACACCGATCCGGACGGTTTGTTCGTCCGGGGGGCGGAACAGAACCGGGCCAAGGCGGTCTGCCTCGGTTGCCCGGTCAGGACGGAATGCCTCGCCGAAGCGCTCGATGGCCGGATCAACTTCGGCATCTGGGGAGGTATGACCGAACGGGAACGGCGGGCGCTGCTGCGGCGACGGCCGGACGTTTCCAGCTGGGCGGACCTGCTTGAAGCGGCGAAGCGCAGTTTCACCGGGATCGACGAAGAGGAAGACGTCCGCGTCCGAGTCTCGTGATCGAGGTTGGCGTGAAAGGCCCCTTCCCTGAGTCCAAGGTAGGGAAGGGGCCCTTCGCGAAAACTCAGGACCGGGTGGCGAGTTTGGTGCCGATGTCGCGCAGGCCTTCGAGATCGTGCACGTCACTGGGGAGCGCGGGCACCCGCACCAGCGGGACCTCGGGATGCGCCCGCGTGAACCTGGCGAGCAGCCGCGTCTCTCGATCGGCCAGCGCGACACGGTCCGCGTGCAGGCGAAGGACGGCTTCGGCCAGCGGAGCGCTGGTCTCGCCCTTCGCGAGCTGCTCGGCGGCCGCGATGGCTTCGGCGCTGGACAGCGGGGCGAGCACCGGATGCGTCCGGTTCGCGACCAACCCCGCGAGCGGCATGCTCTCCTCCGAGAGCCGCTCCACGAAATAGGACGCCTCTCGCAGCGCGTCGGGCTCCGGCGCGGCCACCACCAGGAACGACGTCCCGCCGGACCGGAGCAGCTCGGACGTCTTGCGCGCGCGTTCGCGGAAACCGCCGAACATGCTGTCGAAGGCCTGCATGAACGCCGAAGCGTCCGTCAGGAGCTGGCCGCCGATGATCGTCGAGACGGCCTTCGCGAACATCGAGAACCCGGCGTTGACGACCTTGCGCAAACCCCAGCCGCCGGCCTTGGCCGGACCGGTGAGCAGCCGGATCATCCGGCCGTCGAGCGCGCTCGAAAGCCGCGTCGGCGCGTCGAGGAAGTCCAGCGCGGACCGGCTCGGCGGCGTGTCGACGATGATCAGATCCCATTCGTCGGTGGCCGCGAGCTGCCCCAGCTTCTCCATCGCCATGTACTCCTGCGTGCCGGAGAACGACGTGGAAATGGTCTGGTAGAAGGGGTTCTGCAGCAGCTGCTCGGCGCGTTCCGGGCCGGCGTGCACCCGCACCATGTCGTCGAAGGTGCGGCGCATGTCGAGCATCATCGCCCACAGCTCGCCCTTGGGCTCGAACCCTTCGACCTGCACCTGCTTCGGGTGATTGCCCAGTTCACGCAGCCCGAGCGCCTGCGCCAGCCGCCGGGCCGGGTCGATGGTGAGCACCACCGTCTGCCGCCCGCGTTCGGCCGCGCGCAACGCGAGCGCCGCCGCGGTGGTCGTCTTGCCGACCCCGCCGGAACCGCAGCACACGATGACCCGGCTTTCCGGATCGTCGATCAGCTTGTCGACCTCCAAGACGTCCGACATCAGCGCACCCCCTGCTCGGTCAGCGCTTCGGCCAGGTCGTAGAGCGCCGCGACGTCGACGCCGTCGGTCAGATCCGGCAGTTCGAGGCCCGGCAAGTCCGCTTCGGACAGTTGCTCGCGGGCGCGCTGCTCGGCCGCGACCCGTACGGCGTGCTCGACGGTCTCCTCGACCAGCGCGTCGAGGGTGCTGTCGGGCAGGTTCAGCCCGGCCGACGCGAGCCCGGCGCGGACGCGCGAGGCGTCGACGCGGCCGTCCGCGGCGGCGGTCACCGAACGGGCGGGCAGCCGCGGCGGGCGCACCCGGTTCACCAGCACGGCGCCGGGACGCAGGTCGGCGCCGTCGAGTTCGGCGACCGCTTCGACGGTCTCCCGCACCGGCATCTCTTCCAGCAGCGTCACCAGGTGGACCGCGGTCTCACCGGAGTGCAGCAGCCGCACGACACCGTCGGCCTGGCCGCGGATCGGGCCGGTTTTGGCGAGATCGGTCAGCGCCTTGGTGACGTCGAGGAACTTCACGACCCGGCCGGTGGGCGGCGAGTCGACGACGACGGCGTCGTAGGTGTGGCGGCCGTCCGATTCGGTGCGGCCGACGCATTCCTTGATCTTCCCGGTGAGCAGGACGTCGCGAAGGCCGGGCGCGAGCGTGGTCGCGAACTCGATCGCGCCCATCCGCCGCAGTGTCCGCCCCGCGAAGCCGAGGTTGTAGAACATCTCGAAGTATTCGAGCAGCGCGGCCTCGACGTCGATGTGCAGGGCGCGCAGTTCGCCGCCGCCGGGGACGGCCGCGATGCGCTGCTCGGCGTACGGGAGCGGCTCGGTGTCGAAGAGCTGGGCGATGCCCTGGCGGCCTTCGACCTCGATCAGCAGCACTCGGCGCCCGCCCTTGGCGAGCGCGAGGCCCAGCGAGGCGGCGAGCGTCGTCTTGCCCGTCCCGCCCTTACCGGTGACGAAATGCAGCCTGGCTCTCGCGAGTTCGTCGGTCCAGCCGGCAAGGGGTGTGCTCACCGGTCCCACCCTAATTGAGCGATCAGCTCGCCAGCATCATGACGCCGAGCGCGGCCATGACCAGTCCGACGACGCACCAGGTCAGAACGCCGGGCAGCACCGTGAGCATCACCACACCGGCCAGCAGGAGGACGACGAGGGCCACCGCGCCGGTGACCGCGACCGTCGCCGAGCTGTCCGTGCGGTCCCGTGCCTTGGCCATCAGGACCAGCACCAGCGGCAGCCCGGCCGCGGCGAGCAGGACGGTCGCGACCACGCGCCAGGTCTCCACGGCCCCAGCCTAGTGGGGGCTCATGCGGGTATGGCGTCCTTCAGCTCCCGATGGGGGTCGCGGGCACGCAGGGGACCGGCTTCGCGTGCGCCGGGTCCAGCGCGTTGAGGACGTGCCCGGCCGCGTTGCGGTCGGCGGCGACCCCGGCGTGCTCGGCCAGGTCCAGCAGGCAGCTGTCCTGCAGGACGATGTTCTTCACGTTCGGGCCGGTGCCCATCCCGCTCGTGTACGGGACGACGGCCTCGTCGTAGCGGGTCATGATGTTCGTGTAGGTCACGCCCGGCTGGAAGACGCCGTTGCCCGACCGCAGTTTCGTGAGGAATTCCGAGCCGCGCAGGAACTGGCGGCACGAACCGCAGGCCGGGTCGAGGATGCCGTTGAACCCGGGCGCGAGTCCCAAAGCGGCGGCCAGCGCGTACAGATGCGAAGCGCCGAAGAGAGTCGTGCCGTTCCAGAGCGGGGTCAGGCTGACGTACTTGTCCACTTTGGACGCTCCGCCGAGGAACTTCACATAGTAAGAAGGCATGAGCGTGCCTTCGGAATGCCCGAGGATGTCCACCTTGGCCGCGCCGGTCGCGCCGCGCACCTTGTCGACGAACGCCGAAAGCTCCTTCGCGCTCTGCTCCATCGGCAGCAGCCCGCCGGGCTGGTAGATCGGCAGCGGCTTCCCGGGGACGCCGTAGGTGAGGGAGAAGACGCAGTACCCCTGGTTCTTGAGCAGCGGGCTGAACGTCTGCCAGTTCACCGTCTGGTTGGCGCCGAGGCCGTGGGTGAGCACCACCGGATTCGGATGGGCGTCGCTCGGGCGGCAGCCGAAGTCGTTCGCGCCGGGCGGTGCGCCGCCGGGGTTCGCCGCCTGCGCGGGCAGTGCCGCGGCGAGTGTCCACGGAACGGGGAGTTCGTCGTCGGCGTTCGCCGGTGAAGCGCAGATCAGGGCAAGGGCCGCGGCCAGGAAGGTGGCGGCGAGGGACTTCGTCGTCCGCATGTCGGCGTCCTATCTACTCCCGAGTAGGTGTGAAGTGAACCACATCGACGGGAAATCGGCGAACCGTCCGCGAGAGGGTTTTCCGCATGTGTGTCGGGCGCCCTTGCCGGTTTGGCTACGCTCCCGGGCATGAGCGCCACCAAGTGGGAGTACGCGACCGTCCCCCTGTTGATCCACGCCACCAAGCAGATCCTCGACCAGTGGGGCGAGGACGGCTGGGAGCTCGTCACCGTGCTCCCGAACCCGACCGGCGAGCAGCACGTCGCCTACCTCAAACGAGCGAAGAACTGAGGGATTGAAGCCATGACCTGGAGCGATCGACTCGCCGAGCTCGGTATCGAGCTGCCAGCCGTCGCCGCCCCGCTGGCGGCCTACGTGCCCGCGGTCCGCACCGGTTCGCACGTCTACACGGCCGGGCAGCTGCCCTTCGTGAAGGGTGAGCTCGAAGCGACCGGCAAGGTCGGCGCCGAGGTCAGCCCCGAAGAGGCGAAGCAGTACGCGCGGACGTCGATCCTCAACGCCCTCGCCGCGGTCGACTCGGTCGCCGGCATCGACAACGTCGTCCGGGTGGTCAAGGTCGTCGGGTTCGTGGCGTCCGCGGAGGGCTTCACCGGCCAGCCCGCGGTGATCAACGGCGCGTCCGAGCTGCTGGGCGAGATCTTCGGCGACGCGGGTATCCACGCCCGTTCGGCCGTCGGCGTCGCCGAGCTGCCGATCGGGGCGCCGGTCGAGATCGAACTGATCGTGGAGGTGAAGTGATGGACCCGGACATCGAACGGTCCTCGCACGAGCTCCTGCTCCGGCTGGCCGGACGGCTGCCGGACCAGCTCTTGTGGCGGTTCCGTGACTGGCTGGGCGAAGGCGCGATGGGCACGCTCGCGCGGACCCTGCCCAGGTCTTTGCTTAAGCACAGGATCGACCTCGATCAAACCGAGTATCGCCTGCTAGTCGCCGGACTCATCCCTCACGGGGCCGACTGGCATCAGGTGAGTTCCACCCTGGGGGTAGACGACGTCACCGAGACCAGGTACACATTCACGCAGAGTGCGCCCGAATGGGTGAACTCCGTCGACTCTGTGTCCGTATTGATCCACGCAACGTTGCGGGGACGGCCGGATGTGGGTGAAGTGCGGCAAAGCTGGCGACACCTCGGTGTGGTCGGCGAGGGTGGGGCGAAACGAGTCCTCCTGGTCACGGCGCTGAACGGGCTGCCGAGGCTGACCGGCGAACTGCAGCGCGTCCTGCGCGTGCTGGGTGACGAGGAGCCCGGCGTCGAGGTTCTCCCGCCGAGCATCGACCTCACCGGCTATCACCGCACCGCGCTCGCCAACTCCGAGCTGGTCTGTGTGGGCGCGGTGGACACCGGAAGTCGGCTGGTCGCCGCTTAACGCTCGCTCCACCAGGCGAGCCGGGAGGGAGCAGAGCAATGGTGGAGGTCCACGACGGCCCGCCCATGGACGGGTTCTCGGTGCCCCTGCGCCTGCACAACCTGTTACTGGCCCTGGCGGGTCGTATCGACGACAGTGCTTTGACCGAAGCGCGTGAGCTGATCGCGCGTGCGCACATCGACGAAGCGGTGGAGCTCACCACCGGGACCCTGATCGCGGGGAAGATCCCGGTGAGCTCCTCCGAACAGCGTGAACTCGCGCTCGTCCTCGAGATGAGCCGGTCCGACGCCACCCTGGCGAACGACCTGCTGGTCGTCGAGGAGGACGAGCCGGTGCTCACCCACCGGTTCACCGGGGAGAACCAGCCCGAATTCGGCCTCGCCGAGGCGCTCGACCGCACCCTGCAGGTGCTGCCGGACGTCCGGTCGGTGCACGCGGTGTGGCGGAACACGCCGGCGGGCAGTGTGCCCGGCGCGCTGCCGCAGCGGGTGGTCCTGGTCGAGATCGGGCCCGAGGGCAACCCGCCCGCGGTCGCGTTCCGCGTGGACACCGCGCTTCGCCGCGCGGGTATCCGTTCGGTCGTCGAGGTCGCGGGCCCCGGCGTCGCGCGGTCCGCGTACCACCAGGCCGCGTCGTCGGCCGCGAGTCCTGTCTGGGTCACCGGGAGTACCCACTCCAGTGACTTTCGGTCCGAGCCGGTGACCCCGCCGCCCGCTCCCGCCCCGGCTCCCGAGCCGGTCAAGGAGCAGCCGAGCAGGCACGGGCTGCGGCCGGTGAGCGGCGGGAGCCACGAACCGGCCGAGCCGATCGCGCCGGTGGTGCCGATCGTGCAGCAGGCGCCCGCGACGACGTCGTCGTCCTCGTCTTCGTCGGAGCCGGCACCGCCGCGCAAGTCGCGGGCGGAGACCCGCGCCGAGCGCACGGCCGACCTGACCCCGGCCGAGGTGGCGCAGCTTCGCCAGGCGCTCAAGGAGGACCCCGAAAAGGGCCGCGAGATCGCCACCGGCAAGCCGAGCATGCACGAGGTCGTCGAGCTGCCCGCTCTCGACCTCGACGACCCCAGCCTGAGCGAGCGCGACCGCGCGCTCCTGCGCGAGCTGCACGCCGAGCTCGCCGAACGGGAGCGCGCCGAAGCGGCGAAGATCCGGCTGAACGGCGCTTCACGCAGCAGCGGCTGGTCTTCCTGACCGAACGCCACGCGTTTCGTCCTCTGAATGCGGTAGTTGCACGCGCAACGATCGCATCCAGAGGACGAAACGCCGTCTCCCCAAGGGCGCTCAGCGCCCGACGGAGATTTCGTCGAGCGCCCTCTTTGGGCCGGAGGCCCCCGGAAACTCGATGAAAGGGCGCCATCCGCACGCGACTCCGGGTGCCTGCTGCCGGCGCCCTTTCGGCGCGTTTGCGGCAGCGCTCGACAGACAGGCACAGTGTTAGGTTGCGGGTGTGGCTGAAGAACTGACATTCGACATCCCGGTGGGGGCCGGGGTGGGCACCCGCGCCAACGCCGACGGCGAGCCCGTCACGCCCAAGGACGCGGCGACCGTGATCCTCCTCCGCGACGGCGCCGAAGGCGTCGAGGTCTTCCTGCAGCACCGGGTGAAGGGCATGCCGTTCGCGGGCGGGATGACCGTCTTCCCCGGTGGCGGCGTGGATTCCCGCGATGTCGACACCTCGGTGAGCTGGGAAGGCCCCGAACCCGCCTGGTGGGCGGAACGCTTCGGCTGTGACGAGTCGTTGGCCCGCGCCCTGGTGTGCGCGGCCGTGCGGGAGACGTTCGAGGAGTCGGGCGTGCTGCTCGCGAGCACCGGCGACACGGTCGTCACCGACACGACGCCGTACCACGACGCCCGCGAAAAGCTGGTCTCCCGCGAGCTCTCGCTCGCCGCGTTCCTGGAGGCGAACGGCCTGACGCTGCGTGCGGATCTCTTGCGCCCGTGGGCGAACTGGGTCACCCCGCCGCAGGAACCGCGCCGCTACGACACCTGCTTCTTCGTCGCCGTGCTGCCCGAGGGGCAGGAGGCGGACAGCGCCACCTCCGAGGCCGTCAGCTCCGGCTGGCAGCGGCCCGAAGAGGCCATCGCCGACGCCAAGGAAGGCCGCCGCATGCTCATGCCACCGACCTGGATCACGCTCGCGGAACTCGGCGAGTTCGAGTCGGCGGCCGCGGCGCAGGCGGCCGAGCGCGAGATCTCGAAGATCATGCCGACGCTGGTGCGCGACGGCGACAAGGTCCGCGTCATCCTGGACCCGGCGTGAGCGCCCCCGCGTACGGCGTGCTGCGCCGGATCACGCCAACGGCTTCCGTGCTGCTCGAGAACAATCCTTCGTCGATGACGTTGGAGGGCACCAATTCCTGGGTGCTGCGTGGCCCCGGCGCGTCCGGTTCCGTGGTCGTCGACCCCGGTTACGAGGACATCGAGCATCTGACGCTGCTGGCGGAGACCGGCTCCGTCGAGCTGATCGTGCTCACCCACCATCATCCCGACCACGCCGAGGGCGCGCCCTGGTTCGCCGAGCGCGTCGGCGCTCCGGTGCGGGCGTTCGACGAGAAGCTCTGCATCGGCGGAGCGTCCCTTGTGGACGGTGAGGTGATCGAGGCGGGCGGTGTCCGGCTGTCGGTGCTGCACACGCCGGGACACACCGGCGACTCGATCTGCCTGGTGTCCGACGGCCAGATCCTGACCGGTGACACCATCCTCGGCCGCGGCACCACCGTGCTGCACGACCTCGGCGACTACCTGCGCTCGCTGCGGAAGCTCATCGGGCTGCCCGACGGCACCGTCGGCCTGCCGGGGCACGGCCCGGAGCTGCCCGATCTGGCCGCGACCGCGCGCGAATACCTGGCACACCGGGAAGAGCGGCTCGACCAGGTGCGTTCGGCACTGGAGAAACTCGGCGCGGACGCCACTCCGCGTCAGGTGGTCGAGGTCGTCTACGCCGACGTCGACAAGGCTTTGTGGGCGCCCGCCGAATGGAGCGTGCGGGCGCAATTGGACTACCTGAGGTCGGAGGACGGCGAATGAGTGACGTCGAGGTCGAGTTCTACTGGCGCCCCGGCTGCGGGTTCTGCGCCGCGCTGGAGCGGCCGCTGTCGAAGAGCGGCTTCAAGGTGAAGCGGGTCAACATCTGGGAAGACCCGGACGCAGCCGCTCGCGTGCGTTCGGTGGCGAACGGGAACGAGGTCGTGCCGACGGTCTTCGTGGGCTCGAAGGCGATGGTGAACCCTTCGTTCGGTGAGATCGAGGCCGCCGTGAAGGCCGCCTCCGCCTGACTCCTCGTGAGTGGCAAGGACGGTTCTAACCGTCCTTGCCACTCACGAGACCGGTGTCAGCGCGGCAGCATCGGCATTACGTAGTACGTCAGCTCCACCTCGCCCGGCTCCACCGCGCGGATGACGCAGGCCCGCATCCCGGGCTGGATGTCGAGCCGCACCCGTTCCCCGGCGAAACCGTGCAGCGCGTCGAGCAGGTAGCGCGCTTGGAACGAGGGCGACGTCCGTCCGCCGGACACCTCCGCCTTCAGTGTTTCCTCGGCCTCCCCGGTGTTCTGCTTGGCACTGGCCAGCCGCAGCTGCGCGTCGCCGACCTCCAGCGTCAGCACCCGGCGATCGTCCGCGTACACGCCGACGCGGCGCACGGCGGCGGCCAGCGCGTCGGCGGCGACCTCGACCGTCGTGTCCACAGTGGACGATTCGATCAGCTTCTCCGACAGGAATCCCGCGTCGAGTACGGCGGTGGTGACGGCGACCCCGGCCCAGCTCAGCCCGAAGCGGGTGCCGTCGCCGTGCAGGCCGACGATGCCGCGCGCCTGCTTCGCCGTCTCGGCGAGCAAGCCTGCCGGGACCAGCGCGTCGATCGGCTCACCCGCGGAGCGCAGCGGCAGGGTGGCCACGGCCATCCGGTAGCGGTCGGACGCCGTCAGCCGCAGCTCGCGGCTGAAGCTCTGCACGCGGACACCGGTGAACATCGGCAGCGCGTCGTCCTTCGCCGCCGTGCCCGCGACGGTGCGCAACGCGGTCACGAGCGCGTGACCATCCACTTCGGACACCTTCGGCGGCATGTCCGGGAGGTTCAGTTCGCGGCTCAGCAACGGCAGCGCGTAGCGCCCGCCCTCCACCCGCACGGCCAGCCGCGAACCCTCGACGACCAGGCGCACCAAGTCGTCGTCGAGCATGCGCAGCGTTTCGGCGAGCGGCCCGGCGGGGACGAGGACCTCACCGTCGGTGTGGACCATGGCGTCACCGGTCAGGCGGACCGCCCGTTCGCTGTCGTTGCCGCCGACGGTCAGCCCGTCCTTCCCGGCGCGCAGGAGCAGGCCGGAACGGGCCGACAGCAGCCGGGCGGCGGCGGAGACGGCGGACGAAAGGGGGCGGGTGGCGGCGGTCAGGTCCATACCCGCAAGCTAGCGGGCGGCACCGACAAGTTCGGGCGCGTCCGCGACGGCTCCGGCGGGCTGGGGACGGAAGGTGCCGCGCAGCAGCCACACCACCGCGGCGAGCGCGAACCCGACCCCGCCGGCGGCGAGGAACGCCGCTTCGTGCCCGGCGTGCTCGACGAGGTAGCCGCTGATCGACTGCCCGAACGCCAGGCCGAGGGTCACCGCGGTGAGCACCCAGCCGAACGCCTCGGCCGCCGTACCCTTCGGCGCGGCGATCTCGATGGCCGCCGAGTGCGTCGTCGACTGCGGCGTGATCAGCGCGCCCGCGGCGAGCATGGCGAGCGCGAGACCCCAGAGCGAACCCGGCAGCGCGAGCAGCGCCACCAACGCGCCGAACCCGGCCAGCAGCACCGGCAGCCGCAGGCCCATCTGACGCGGCCACGGGCGCAGGCTGTACGCGACCCCGAACGCCACCGAGCTGACCGACCAGGCTGAGAGCAGCAGACCGCCGATGGAGGTGTTCCCCGCCTCGGTCGCGGCCGCCGGGACGGCGACCTCGACGAACCCGATCACCGCGCCGAAGCCCAGCGCGGCGATCGCGAGCGTGCGCATCCCGGGACTGGCCAGCGCGCCGAGCAGTTTGCCGCCCGTCGACGGCGACGGTCCCCACGCGCGCACGGTCGGGCTCAGCGCGAACAGGACCGCGCCCGCGATCATGGTCAGCGAGCCGGTCACGATGCCGGTGCCCGCCCACGGCGCGGCGATCAGCAGCCCCGCGAACCCGGGACCGAGGATGAAGAAGACCTCCATGCTGATGGCTTCGTACGAGAACGCGGCATTCCGCGTCGGCCCGGCGGGCAGCAAGCGTGTCCACAGCGCCCGCGAGGCCGAGCCGACCATCGGTTCCGTGATCCCGGTGCCGAAGGCCAGCGGGACCAGCACGAGCGTCGGGGCGTGCGCCTCGATCGCGAACACCAGCGCGGTCATCGCCAGCGCGAAAAGCACGGTGGTGGTCAGCAGCGGCCTCGTCGGCCCGAAGCGGTCGATGAGCCGTCCCTGCACGACCGCGCCCACGGAGACGCCCACCAGCGACCCGGCCGACACCAGTCCGGCCGCGGCGAAGGAGCCCGTCTCGCGCTGGACGTAGAGCAGCGCGGAGATGCCGATCATCGCGATCGGCAGGCGGGCGAGCAGCGACGCGATCACCGCCCCGCGGGATCCGGGCGCGGTCAGCGCGGCCCGGTAGTCGGCGAGGGAGGTGCGGTGGCTCTCGGCGGAAGCGGACACAGACTGGGACACGCGTACCAGTATGAACACTTTGGTACGCGAGTACCAGTTCCGCGGCGGTAAGTTTGGTCACCACCGGATTCGGGTACTACGGACACGGATCGTCCAGGTTCGTCACGATCGGGTAACAGTCGGTCGATTCTGGGTCATTCGGGGCAACAAATCGACGCAGATGGCGTCCTTGAGAGTGAAAGAACTTGAGTTCACGGCCGATGGCCGTGGATGGTTGTACGACAAACACACAGCTTCCAGCTCCCTCCGGCGTACGGGTCGGGGCCTTGTTCCGGAGGGCGGGGAGCGCGGATCGTCGGGGGATGGTCCGCGCACAGCGAAGAGCCGGTGCGCCACGTCGGGGGTGGCGCCCGGCTCTTCGTTGTGTTTCAGCACGAGTACGTGAAGGCCCCCTTCACTGCGCTAGACGCAGTGAAGGGGGCCTTCACGTACTTGAAATCAACGGGCGCGGCGGGCCAGGCGCTCCGGGTCCAGGATCAGGACGCTCTTGCCCTCGAGCCGCAGCCAGCCGCGGTGCGCGAAGTCGGCGAGAGCCTTGTTGACGGTCTCACGCGAGGCGCCGACGTACTGGGCGATCTCTTCCTGCGTCAGGTCGTGCGTGACCCGCAGCAGACCGGCCTCCTGGCTGCCGAAGCGCTGCGCGAGCTGCAGCAGCGCGCGCGCCACGCGGCCGGGGACGTCGGTGAAGATCAGCTCGGCGACCATGTTGTTCGTCCGGCGCAGCCTGCGGGCGACCACGCGGAGCAGCTGCTCGGCGATCTCCGGGCGGGTGGAGATCCACTGCCGCAGCGCCGGGCGGTCCATCGTGACCGCGCGGACCTCGGTCACGGTCGTCGCGCTGGACGTCCGGGGGCCGGGGTCGAAAATGGACAGCTCGCCGAACATGTCGGACGGGCCGAAGATGCCCAGCAGGTTCTCGCGGCCGTCGGGTGACTTGCGGCCGATCTTCACCTTGCCGGACTGGATGATGTAAAGCTTGTCGCCGGGTTCACCCTCGTTGAAGATGACATGCCCGCGAGGGAACTCCACGGATTCCAAGGTCTGTGCCAGCGCCTCGGCGGCTGCCGGCTCAACACCCTGGAAAATGCCCGCTCGGGCCAGGGTTTCGTCCACCTCGGGTGCCTCCTCATCGAGATACGACGTCGATCCTCGTTCTGCCGAGGACCGTGTCGTCGATCACTTTTCGCGTCAGTCTAGGTCGTGCGCGCGAGATCGCTCGTCGGCACGCCGAACGCGCGCGCGGGCCGGGAACGATCTCGCTCGAACGTGGAGCCTAACTCCGCACGCGTCGCGCGCGAAGCCTGGCCGCCTTCCCGCCCAGCCTGCGCAGCCGGAAAAGCTCGAGCGCGCGCCCGATGCCGTGCCCGTAAAGGGCCCTGACCTCGTTGGGCTGTGCCTGCTCGAGGAACTCCTCGACCTCGTTCTCCTGCACCGCGACGTGCTTGAGCCTGGTCTCCACGCGTTCCATGAACAGCGCGAAGAACATGATCACCAGTGGCACGAGGATGACGAACCAGACGGTCATGAGCCCTGCCCGGGAAATTCGGAAAAGTTGTGCATTACTCCAGATCCTCGCTCATGGCGTCCTCGATCGAAGCGCCGAGGTGGTGCTCTGGCGTGTCGGCCGTCGACCGGCGGGTGCTCCCACTGGCTCGTCCGATGGCGCCCGTAGGCTATCGGGGTGCCTCCTGCCCTCACCAATGCCCCCCGTGCGGGGGGCGAGGGTGAAAGCCGGCTCGCGTTGGTGAGACGCGCCAGGCGGATGAAGCGTTGCCTCGACGACGAGTTCCCCGACGCGCACTGTGAGCTCGACTTCACCACTCCGCTCGAACTGCTGGTCGCGGTCGTGCTTTCGGCGCAGACCACCGACGTCCGCGTGAATCAGGTCACGCCCGCGCTCTTCGCGCGCTACCGGACCGCGGCGGACTACGCCGGCGCCGACCGCGCCGAACTCGAGGAGTACCTCCGCCCGACGGGCTTCTTCCGCGCCAAGGCGAACTCGGTCATGGGGCTGGGTGCCGCGCTGGTGGAGCGCTACGACGGCGAAGTGCCCGGCAAGCTGAAGGACCTCGTCACGCTGCCGGGGGTCGGCCGCAAGACGGCCAACGTCGTGCTCGGCGACGCCTTCGGGGTCCCCGGGATCACCGTCGACACGCATTTCGGCCGCCTGGTCCGCCGCTGGGGCTGGACCGAGGAGGAGGACCCGGTCAAGGTCGAGCACGCCGTCGGCGAGCTGATCCCGCGCAAGGAGTGGACGCTCCTCTCGCATCGGACGATCTTCCACGGCCGCCGCGTCTGCCATGCCCGCAAACCGGCCTGTGGCGCCTGTCCGCTGGCCAAGATGTGCCCCTCGTACGGAACCGGCCCGACGGGCTTCGAAGAGGCCGCGAAGCTGGTCAAGGGCGAGGAGCGCGAGCACATCCTGGAACTGGCGGCCCGCCGGTGACCAGGGTCACCAAACTGGCCCTCGGTGCCGCCGTGCTGGTGGTCGCCCTGATCGTCGCCCTGCTCACGACGCGTGACGGCCAGGCGCCCGCCAAGACGTCGGGGGATCTCACGGCCGCACGGGCGAAGGCCGCGCTCGCCCCCTGCCCGCCGCCTGGGCCGGGTGAAGTGGCGAAGCTGCGCGGTGTCGACGTCGAGTGTCTCGGCGATGGCTCCAGGGTGGACCTCGCCAAGGTGGTCTCGGGCGGTCCCGTGCTGGTCAACCTGTGGGCGTCGTGGTGCGAGCCGTGCCGTACGGAGCTTCCGTTGCTCCAGCGGTACGCCGCGCTGCCGGGCGCCGCGCGCGTGCTCCTCGTCCAGGTCGCGAGCTCCGGGGCCGACGGGCTGGCGATGCTGAGCGAACTGGGGGTCCGGCTGCCGTCCGTGTTCGACGGTGACGGACAGTCCGGGCCGGTGCGGACGGCACTAAAGGTCCCTTCCTCCCTGCCGGCGACGTACCTGTTCACGGCGGGCGGCGACGTCCGGCTCATCGAGAACCCACGCGTCTTCCTGAACACTGACCAGGTGCGCGCCGCTGTGGAAGGGACACCATGACCGGCCCCCTCGTGGACACCGACGCCGTGCCCGCCTGGTTGCAGCCGCTGGTCAAGATCAGCGGCGACGTCGACGCACGCACCTTCAGCCGGTTCAGCGTCCCGCCGGACGCGAGCTACCGGTCCGCGTCCGTCCTGATGCTCTTCGGCGAAGGCCCGCAGGGGCCCGACGTCCTGCTCCAGCGCCGCGCGGACACCCTCGGCTCGCACGCCGGCCAGGTCAGCTTCCCCGGCGGGGGCGCCGAGCCGGAGGACGGCGGGCCGGTCGGCACCGCGTTGCGCGAGGCGGAGGAGGAGACCGGCGTCGAACCCTCCGGCGTGCTGCCCGTGGCGGTCTTCCCGGAACTGTTCGTGCCGGTGTCCAGCTTCGCCGTGACGCCGGTGCTCGCCTACTGGCGGACGCCGTCGCCGGTGCACGCGGTCGACCCCGGCGAGACCGCCGCGGTGGCCAGGGTGCCGATCGCCGAACTCACCGACCCGTCCAACCGGTTCCAGGTCACGCGCAAGGGCTACGACTGGAAGGGCCCCGCGTTCGACGTCGGGGAGATGTTCGTCTGGGGGTTCACGGGCGGCCTGCTGGCGATGACGCTGGCGCTCGGCGGCTGGGAACGGGACTGGGACCACGGCGACGTCCGGGACCTTGACGTAGCGTTGGCCGAACATCAGGCGCGGGTCGACGGGCGGCAAGTGCCGGAGAAGGAGTAGGCGCCGGTGAACTGGGTCGACATACTGGTGATCCTGCTCGCGCTGCTGGCGGGTGTGTCCGGCGCGTTCCAGGGGGTGATCATCGCCCTCCCCTCGCTGGTCGGGGTGGTGCTCGGCGCGCTCGCGGGGATCAAGATCGCGCCACTGATCGTGGAACTCTTCCAGCATCCGGCGGCGAAGGTCGCCTTCGCGGTGGCGACCGTGGTGTTCCTGGTCGCGCTCGGCGAGACCCTCGGGGTCTGGGCCGGCCGCAAGCTGCGGCAGAAGATCAACCCGGACAAGCTTTCCGGCGTCGACAAGACGCTGGGCGCGGTGGTGCAGGCCGCCGTGGTGTTCGTGGTCGCTTGGCTGATCGCGACGCCGCTCACGGCCGTCTCGGGAGTGCCGGGGCTGGCGAAGTCGATCAACAGCTCGGTCGTGCTCGGCGGCGTCAACGACGTCATGCCCGAAGCGGCGCAAGGCTTCCCGAGCGAACTGCGCAAACTGCTGGACGCCTCCGGCTTCCCGTCCATTGTGGACCCGTTCCAGAAGCCGAACGTCGAGGACACCAGCCCGCCGGACACCGCGCTGCAGGCGAGCGCGATCGTCAAACAGGTGCACCGCAGCGTCGTGAAGATCCGCGGCAACGCGACCTCGTGCTCGCGGGCGCTGGAGGGCAGCGGATTCGTCGTCGCGCCGCAGCGGGTGATGACGAACGCGCACGTCGTCGCGGGCACCGACGAGGTCGCCATCGAGTCGACGTCCGGCAAGTTCCCGGCCAGGGTCGTCTACTTCGACCCGGAGGCCGACGTGGCCGTGCTCGCGGTGCCTCGGCTGCAGGCGCCGGTGCTCCCGTTCACGCCGCGGGTCGCGCGGGCGGGCGACAACGCGATCGTGCTCGGCTACCCGCTCGACGGTCCGTACACCGCGACGCCCGCCAGAGTGCGCGGCCGGATCAACCTGCGCGGACCGGACATCTACGAGTCCAACACCGTGCAGCGTGACGTGTTCACCGTGCGCGGGCAGGTCCGCAGCGGGAACTCGGGCGGGCCGATGATCAACCCCGACGGCGAGGTCATCGGGGTCGTGTTCGGCGCGGCCGTCGAGGATCCGGAGACCGGCTTCACGCTGACTTCGGAGCAAGTGCGGCCGGTGGTGGAGACGGCTCCGGCGCTGAGCGCGAACACGTCGACCGGGCCTTGCGCCAACTAGCCTCGTGAGTGGTAAGGACGGTTAGAACCGTCCTTACCACTCACGAGACCCAAGGGGCAGGCGAGCGGGTTGACCGACCGGACGACACACGTGATCCGGCGGACGACACATGTGATCCGGCGGACGACACACGTGATCAGGCGGACGACATGCGTGACTGGATGGACGACACGACCGCGGCCGGGTTCCGCCACGAGTCGTCCGTTCCCTCACGCGTGTCGTCCGTCCAAGCACGTGTGTCGTCCGTCTAATCACGCGAAACCGCCGTCCGCGCACGGCAGTAGGTACTTGGCCCTAACCGTCCTTGCCACTCAGGGGCCGGAAAAAGTCCAGTAGCGCGGCCGACGTGCGGTCCGGGGCCTCCAGATGCGGGAAGTGCCCGATGCCGGGCCAGCGTTCGAGACGGGCGTCCGGGGCCCAGCGACGGGACGCCGCCGCGGTGTCGGGCAGGACGCACCGGTCCTCCTCGCCGTGCAGTTGCAGCACGCGGGGAGCGAAGCGGCCTCGCAGCGCTTCGCCGAACCGGCGTCCTTCGCCGCGGAACTGCGCGCGGAACGCCCATCGGTAGTACTCGAGCGCGCTGTGCGGCACACCCGGCACGAGCATCGCCTGCCGGAACGCCCGCACGGTCTCGGCGAACTCCGCCGTGTCCGTCCATTGTGGACCGGACCAGTGGCGGAAAAGCTCCTCGACGGCGAGCGCGTCGTCCTTGACCAGCCATTTTTCCGGCGCCATCGGCACCTGGAAGCGGAACAGATGTCCCGAAGCCCGCAGCTGTCCCGGCCGCCGGACGGCCCGGCGCAACGCCAGCGGGTGCGCGCCGCCCAGCACGCTGACCGACGCCACCAGCCGCGGGTGCAGCGCGCCGACCGTCCACGCGAGCATGCCGCCCCAGGCATGCCCGACGAGATGGGCCTTGCGCGCGCCGAGCGACTTGATCAGCCCGCCGACGTCGCCGGCGAGGGTCCACGCGTCGTAGCCGCGCGGGGGTTTGTCGGAGTCGCCGTAGCCGCGCAGATCCACCGCGACCACGCGGAAACCGGCGTCGGCGAGCGCGGTCAGCTGGTGGTGCCAGGTCCACCAGAACTCGGCGAACCCGTGCAGCAGCACGACCAGCGGCCCGTCGCCGAGTTCGGCGACGTGCAGCCGGATGCCGTTCGCCGAGACGTCACGATGGGTCCACGGGCCGTCGATCCGGACGATCGACGGATCCGGAGTCGCCTGCACCGACTCGAAGATCGTCAGCCGCGGTCCGCGGGCGCGTCTTCATGCCGCGGTTTGAAGGCGGCCGCGGTGTCCTTGAAGCTGTTGATCGTGCGCTCGGGCGCCTTGATCTTCTTCACCTTGCGGTAGCCGAGGAAGCCCGCGACCGCCGTCGTGGCGAGCATCAGCCCGAACACGATCGCGAACGCCGCCCAGCGCATCAGCCACTCGGACAGCAGCTCGCCGAGGAAGAAAAAGAAGAAGAACGAGCTGTACAGCCCGACGACCAGCGCGACCAGGAAGAAGATGGCGCCCTTGAGGCCCTTCTTCGCCTCCGCGACGACCTCGGATTTGGCCAGCTCGACCTCGGCGCGGATCAGTGTCGAGACGTGTTGTGTGGCATCGCCGACGAGTTTCCCGAGGGACTGCTCGCTCGCTACCACGTCGTCATCGCTCGACAGGGGGAGGTAGGGCACGGCCCCCACGCCGTCGGGGCCGGTACGTTCGTGCTTGGGGCTGCTCACACCGGTCATCGTGCCACGTGCCCCGATCACGGGCGCGGCGGACCGGCGAGTGTCGCATTCTCAATCTTCGCGCGCGTGCACGCGGCTGCGGTGCAGCAGCATCGCGGCGGCCGAAAGCGAGGCGATGGCCGAGGCGATCAGCACCGCCGCCTTCGCCAGTTCGACGGCTTCCCCGTCGAGCGCGAGATCGGCGATCAGCAGGCTCACGGTGAACCCGACGCCGCCGAGCATCGACAGCGCGCCGATGTCCCGCCAGCCCATACCCCTGGGTTTCTCCGCGAGCTTGAACTTCACGGCGAGCAGGCTGGCGCCGAAGATCCCGAGCAGCTTCCCGCCGACCAGCCCGATCAGCACGGCCAGCGGCAACGCGGTGGTGAACACCGCGCTGAGCGATTCGCCGTCCACTTTGATCCCGGCCGCGAACAGCGCGAACAACGGCACCGCGACCGCGGCCGACCACGGCTGCAACCGGTGTTCGAGCCGGATCGCGGGCGCGTGCTCCTCGCCCTCGTCGGCGCGGACGCGGGTGAGCAGGCCGAGTGCGACGCCGGCGATGGTGGCGTGGATCCCCGCCGAATGCACCGCGACCCAGGTGGTCAAGGCCAGCGGCACGTAGATCCAGGCGCTGCGGACGCGACGGTGCTGCAGGTACGCGTACAGCGCGAGGGCGACGACGGCGACACCCGCGGCGACGAGGTCGAACTTCGCCGTGAACAGGATCGCGATGAGCAGGATCGCGCCGAGGTCGTCGACCACCGCGAGCGAGAGCAGGAAGACCCGAGCGCTGCTCGGCAGGTTCGACGCGGTCAGGGCGAGCACGCCCAAGGCGAACGCGATGTCGGTGGCGACCGGGATGGCCCACGCGCGTTCGATGCCCGGGGCTCCCCAGCCCACGGACAGCGCGACCAGCGCCGGCACGATCATGCCGCCGATCGCGGCGACCACCGGCAGGATCGCCTGTTTGAACCGGGAGAGTTCACCGACCACGAGCTCGCGTTTGAGTTCGAGCCCCGCGACGAAGAAGAACAACGCGAGCAGGCCGTCTTTCGCCCAGTCGCCGATCGTCAGATTCAGGTGCAGGAATTCGGGACCGAGCCGGAAATCGCGGATGGCGCGGTAAATGTCGTCGATGGGCGAATTCGCCCACAACAGGGCGATCGCGGTGGCACCGAGCAGGATCATCCCGCCGGTGGTCTCCGTGCGGAGATAGCGGGCGAACTCGGCGACGACGGCTTTCGCGGGACGATTCGGTCCGGACAAGGCAACCCTCCGGTTTCGGCAACGACGAATACTGTTGCCGACCAGACTTCCCGGCGCACCTTGACCTTATTTTAACGTCTGGAGCTGCGGAAATCTCGCGTTCATGACAGCGACCACAAGGATCATGCGGACGTCGGTGTCCCGTCCACATGGTCGGCTTCTAGCATGTCAACTGAAAACCGACAACGATGTCTTCGATAAGGACGGCATGGTGAGTACCTCTACCGAGGTCCAGCAAGACACGAGGTTCTTCGGGCACCCACGAGGGCTGGCGAACCTCTTCGGCGTCGAGATGTGGGAGCGGTTCTCGTATTACGGGATGCTCGGCATCCTCCCCATCTACCTCTACTACGAAGTCAGTCAGGGCGGCCTCGCGCTGCCGAAGGCCTCCGCGCTCGGCATCGTCGGCGCGTACGGCGGCATGGTCTACCTGTCGGCGGTGATCGGCGCCTGGGTCGCGGACCGCGTGCTCGGCTCCGAACGGACGCTGTTCTACAGCGCGATCCTGATCATGATCGGGCACATCAGCCTCGCCGTCCTGCCGGGTCTGGCGGGTATCGGCGTCGGCCTGGTCTGCGTCGCGGTGGGCAGCGGCGGGCTGAAATCCAACGCCACGGCCATCGTCGGGACGCTGTACGCGCCGGGTGACGAACGCCGCGACGGCGGTTTCACCATCTTCTACATGGGCGTGAACATCGGCGGTTTCGTCGGGCCGCTGCTGACCGGGCTCGCGCAGAGCGAGATCGGCTTCCACGTCGGCTTCGGGCTCGCCGCGTTCGGGATGGCGCTCGGCCTGATCCAGTACACGATCGGCCGCAAGAACCTCGGCGAGAAGGCGAGCGAGGTCCCGAACCCGCTGCCCGCGTCGCAGCGGCCGCTGGTCTTCGGCGGCACCGCGGTGGGTGTCGCGGCGATCGTGCTGCTCGTGGTGTTCGGCGTGATCAACCCGGCCAACCTCGTCGACGTCGTCGTCTGGGCCGTCGCGGTCATCTCGGTGATCTACTTCGTGGTGATCATCAGCAGCAAGAAGATCACCTCCGACGAACGCAGCCGGGTGTACTCGTTCATCCCGATGTTCATCGCGAGCGCCGCGTTCTTCTCGCTGTACCAGCAGCAGTTCACCGTGGTCGCGGCCTACACCGACGAGCGGCTGAACCGGACGATCTTCGGCTGGGAGATGCCGGTCGCGTGGGTCAACTCGATCAACCCGGTGTTCATCATCCTGTTCGCGCCGGTGGTCGCGGCGGTCTGGACGAAACTCGGCTCGCGGCAGCCGTCCTCGCCGGTCAAGTTCGTGCTCGGCACGGTCACCATGGGCGTGGCGTTCCTGCTGTTCCTCCCGATGGTCGGCAGCGGCAAGAACGCGAGCCCGCTGCTCGCGCTGGCAGGCATCCTGTTCGTGTTCACCATGGCGGAGCTGATGCTTTCGCCGGTCGGCCTCTCGCTGTCGACCAAACTCGCGCCGGAGGCGTTCCGGACGCAGATGGTGGCGCTGAACTTCCTGTCCATCTCGCTCGGTACGGCGATGTCCGGGAAGCTCGCCGAGTACTACACGGTCGACGACGAAGCGCCGTACTTCAGCATCGTCGGCGGTGTGGCGATCGTGGTCGGTGTGGCGCTCCTGGTGGCGACGCCGATGATCCGCAAGCTGATGAAGGGCGTTCACTGACGCTTTGGGCCTCGTGAGTGGCAAGGACGGTTAGAACCGTCCTTGCCACTCACGAGGAGGCCTAGCCGACGGTGGTGCCGAACAGCACGCCGACGTAGTAGGTCACCAGCATCGTCAGGGCGCCGACGCCGACGTTCCGCGCGATCGCGCGGCCGGCCCTCGCGTCGCCGAGTTTCGCGCTGATGAACCCGGTCAGCGCCAGCCCGACCACCACGGCCGCCGCGCACGCCCAGACGCGCGCCGAGGTCGACGTCCACACGATCGACAGCAACGGCAGCAGCGCGCCGACGGTGAACGCCACCAGCGAGGCCCACGCCGCCTGCCACGGACTGGTTAGATTGTCCGGATCGATGCCGAGTTCGGCCTCGGCGTGCGCCTGCAGCGCGTCCTTTTCGGTCAGTTCGCGGGCGACCTCGGCGGCCAGTTCCGGGGAAAGGCCCTTGCCTTCGTAGATTTCCGCGAGTTCCCGTTCTTCGGCTTCCGGCATCTCTTTCAGTTCGCGCTTTTCCAGCCGCAACTGTGCGCGTTCGGTGTCGCGCTGCGTGCTCACGGAGACGTATTCGCCACCCGCCATCGAAAGCGCGCCCGCGACGAGCCCCGCGATTCCCGCGGTGGCGATCGTGGTGGAGTCGGTGGTCGCGCCCGCGACGCCGACCACGATGCCTGCCACCGACACGATCCCGTCGTTCGCGCCGAGTACCCCGGCGCGCAACCAGTTCAGCTTGCCGCCAAGATCCGCGTGCGGTTCGTGGGGATGTTCGGTCGATACCGTCTCGGTCACCGTTTCAGTGAAACACGGAAAACGGCTCTGTGCGAGCGGAATGTGTTTCGGTCAATTGAGGCAATCCTTATTCATTATTGCCTTACCTAAGTCGTCGGATAGATTGCCGGGCATGGCAGAGGTGGTGATCCTGATCGGGTTGCAGGCGTCCGGGAAGTCGACGTTCTTCCGGCGGACGTTCGCGGGCACGCACGTCCACCTCAGCAAGGACCACTTCCCGAACGCCAAGCGACGGCAGCGACGCCAGCTGCGGATGCTGGCCGAGGCGCTCGAAGAAGGCCGTTCGGTGGTCGTGGACAACACGAACCCGTCGCCGGAGGAGTGGACGCCGCTGATCGAGGTCGCGAGACGGCACGGCGCGCGCGTCTCCGGGTACTGGTTCCCGCCGGATCTCGAAGGCTCCCGAGAGCGCAACGCGCTGCGAAACGCCAAAACCCGGGTGCCCGACGTCGGTCTGTATGCGACTCTCAAGCGGCTACGGCGCCCGAGCGTCGAAGACGGTTTCGACGAGCTGTTCACCGTCGGTTTCGACGGTGAAGGGGGCTTCGTCGTGGAGCGGGGGTGAACCATGGACGCGAGTGATTTCGAGGCGCGGCAACGGGAACGCGAGTGGTTCCACGGCCTGACCGTGCCGCCGGGAGCGTGGACGGTGCTCCGCGTCGACGGCCGGGGTTTCTCCAAGTTCACCGAAGCGCGTTTCGAGAAACCGTTCGATCCCCGGTTCGCCGAGTGCATGGCCGAGACGGCGAGCGCGTTGCTGGCGGAGTTCGCTTCGCCTTACGTCTACACGGAAAGCGACGAGATCTCCCTCGTGCTCCCGCCCGCCGCCGACCTGTTCGGCCGGGGCGTGGAGAAGCTCGTGTCGATCTCCGCCGGGGTCGCGTCGGCCGCGTTCACCCACGCGGCCGGGGTGCCCGCGCACTTCGACGGCCGGGTCTGGCTCGGCACGACGACCGACGACGTCGTCGACTACTTCTCCTGGCGGCAGGCGGACGCGGCCCGCTGCGCGCTCAACGGCTGGTGCTACTGGATCCTGCGCAAGGCGGGGAAATCGGCGAGCGAGGCCGGAGCGGCTCTCGAAGGCACCGGCGTCTCCGAGAAGAACGAACTGCTCTTCGCGCACGGCGTCAATTTCGCCGAAGTCCCCGCCTGGCAGCGCCGCGGCGTCGGGCTGTACTGGGAGTCCTACGAGCGCACCGGTTTCGACCCGGTGCGAGAGGTCGAGGTCTCCGCGATCCGCCGCCGCGTTCGCGTCGACCGCGAGTTGCCGATGAAGGGCGAATACCGCGCCTTCCTGGCGGGGTTGCTTCAGCCGATCGGTTCGGGCAGCCGCCGCACCGAGTAGGCGAGTTCGATCGTCTCGCCGGTCGCCGGGTCGCCCAGCTCGACGCGCCAGGCGTCGGCGAACTGGTCGACGCCGTGCACCATCGGGATGGTCCCGGAGATCAGCACGGTGCCCGGGGCGTAGAGGTCGCGCTCGCGCAGCACGTCCAGCCAGTACGACGGCGGCAGCAGTTCCGCGAGTTTCCCTTGCTGGATCAGGGTTTCCCCGGCCCAGGCGGACAGCGTGAGGTCGTCGAGCCGGTCCTGGACGTCGACGAGACGCCAAGCCTTGGCGGCGAGGACGTCGGGGCCGGCGTTCTTGCTCCACGCGACGCCGTGCGCTTCGAGCGCGCGGTCGGTGTGGTCGCAGGCTGCGGTCAGAAGGACGTCCTCGGGCTCGGGGCCGGTGATGACGAGGGCCCATTCGGCTTCGCCGGAGGTCCGCTCGTGCTGCACCGGGACCTCGTCGGTCTGGCTCGCCAGGTACGGCGCGACCGGGTAGAGCGCCGGGATCACCGAAGGCGCGGGGACGCCGAGTTCGGCCAGTTCGGCCACGTGGGCGGCGACGTCCTCCTGGCTGCGACCGGCGTATCCGGCGTTCAGGAGCGTGTGGACCTCGGTCCGCCGCTTCTGGCCGTCGGGAAGGGTGAAACGCAGCTCAGGCATCTGTCCTCCGAGATTGGGGGTTGCGCATACAGCTTGTATACAAGGAGTATATCCGCAATTCAACCCCTCCCGGCGGGGTTGCGGACCTCCTACGGACGGATGTGGACATGACCTCACCAGCCGGTGACCGGCGTTCGTTGCACAAGGCCTTCGCGGCCAGCCTCTCGGGAACCGCGCTCGAGTGGTACGACTTCGCGGCCTACTCGGTGGCGGCCGCGACGATCTTCGGGCATCTCTTCTTCCCCTCGGAAGACCAGCTCGCGAGCACGATGGCGGCGTTCTCCACCTACGCGGTCGGCTACCTCGCCCGGCCGCTCGGCGGGTTCCTCTTCGGCCGCCTCGGCGACGTGCTCGGCCGCAAGCGCATCCTGGTCATGACGCTCGTGCTCACCGGCGTGGCGACGTTCCTCATCGGCGTCCTGCCCACGTACGAGACCATCGGCGGCTTCGCGGCGGTGCTGCTCGTGGCGCTGCGGTTCGCGCAGGGTGTCGGCATCGGCGGCGAATGGGGTGGCGCCGTCCTGCTGTCGAGTGAGTTCGGCGATCCGGGCAAACGGGGCTTCTGGGCCTCGGCCGCGCAGATCGGCCCGCCCGCGGGCAACCTGCTCGCCAACGGTGTCCTCGCCGTCCTGGCCGCGCTGCTCACCGAGGACCAGTTCAACAGCTGGGGCTGGCGGATCGCGTTCCTGCTGTCCGGCGCGCTCGTCGGGTTCGGGCTCTGGATCCGGCTCAAACTGGAGGAGACGCCGGTCTTCAAGCAGATCCAGGAGCGGGGCGAACGCTCGTCGGCGCCGATCTCCGAGGTCTTCCGCACCGAACGCCGCGCGCTCGTCGCGGCCGTCCTGATCCGCGTCTGCCCGGACGTGCTCTACGCGCTGTTCACCGTCTTCGTCCTCACCTACGTCACCACGCACACCGACCTCTCGCGCGGTGCCGGGCTGGCCGCGGTGATGATCGGTTCCGCGTTCCAGCTGATCCTGATGCCGCTGTTCGGCGCGCTTTCGGACCGGGTCTCCCGGCGCAAGATGTACCTGTTCGCGACCATCGCCGCCGGGATCTGGCCGTTCGTGTTCTTCCCGATGGTCAGCGGCGGCTCGTTCGCGATGCTGGCCATCGGCATCGTGCTCGCGCTGGTCATCCACGCCGCGCTCTACGGCCCGCAGGCCGCGCTCGTCACCGAGCAGTTCTCGCCGCGCCTGCGCTACACCGGCAGCTCGCTGGCGTACACGCTCGCCGGCGTGATCGGCGGGGCGCCCGCGCCGCTGCTGTTCACCGCGCTGCTGGCCGGTTTCGACACCTGGCTCGCGATCGGGGTCTACTTGCTCGCAACCGCGGTGGTGACCATCGTCGGTGTCGTGCTCGCGCGTGACCCGGACCGCGAGGAGGTCGCTGCCATGGAGCCCGTGCGATGACCTGGGTTTCAATGTCCACTGTGGAGGGTCTGCCGCTGATCGGCGGACAGGGCCGGTTCCGGACGCTCGCGACGGCGGAAGGTGGTCTGGCGTACGAGATCCACTATCCGGCGGGTGTCGCTTCTCCCGTGCACAGCCACGATCACGACAGCATCGTGTACCTGGTTTCGGGTTCGCTGCGCGGCACTCTCGACGGCGAGGAAGTGACGCTCGAAGCGGGCGGGACGATCGTCCATCCGCGCGGCGTCCCGCACAGCGTCGAGGCCATTGTGGACAGTCAGTGGGTCGAGTTCAAGACACCGCTGCCGTCGCGGCCACCGATCGCGGAATGAAAGAAACCGGGGCGGACACTGATATCCAGCGTCCGCCCCGGTCGGGAGGAAAGTCTCAGGCGTCCAGCTCGGCCAGCGCCAGCTTCGCCTTCTCCAGCTCGGCTTCGAGCTGGGCCACCTTCGCTGCCTGCAGTTCGCGGGCGGCGTTGATGACCTCGTCGATCGGGCCCGACAGGTCCGCGTGCAGCTCCTTGGCGGCGCGGGACACGGCGGCGGCCGGGATCTCCAGGCCCTTCGTGACCCACTTGCTGCCGTTCTTGAGCTCGGCCTGCCACTCGCCGTCGGCGGTGCCGGTGACCGTGAGGGTCAGCTCGACGGTGCGCGTCTTCTTCGCCGTCGTGGCGACCTTCGGACGGCCACGCTTGGGCTTGGGGGACTCCACCGCGTTTTCGTCGGTGGGGGTCTCCGGGGTTTCCGGAGTCTCGGTCTTCGCCTCGGCCGGGGCTTCGGCCGTCTCCGCCTGCGGCGTCGAGTCGACGGGCGCTTCGGTAGCCGCTTCTTCGGACACGGCGTCAGTGCGTGTCAAGGCATCCACGGTCATCGTCGGTGTCGTCTCCTTGCCCGGGTATGGGGTGGTACCCGGCACATCCTAGAACAGGCGTTCGAGTGTGGCGAACCGGGGTGTGGTAGGCGTGTCGGATGCTAGGAACGGGCCGTTCCTAGCGAAATTCGCAAGGAACGGCCCGTTCATAGCGCTTGAGGTGGGGTTACTCCTCGGACTTGCCCGACTTCAGGCCCGAAGAGATCAGGTCCATCACCGACGAGTCGGCCAGCGTGGTCACGTCGCCGACCTGGCGGTTCTCGGCGACGTCGCGCAGCAGGCGGCGCATGATCTTGCCGGACCGCGTCTTCGGCAGCTCCTGCACGACCAGGATCTGCCGCGGCTTCGCGATCGGGCCGATCTCCTTGGCGACGTGGTTGCGCAGTTCCTGCACGGCCGCGTCCCCGCCGTCCACCGCGTTGCCGCGCAGGATGACGAACGCGACGATGCCCTGCCCGGTGGTCGGGTCGGTCGCGCCGACGACGGCGGCCTCGGCGACCGTCGGGTGCGAGACCAGCGCCGATTCGACCTCGGTGGTCGAGATGCGGTGCCCGGACACGTTCATCACGTCGTCGACCCGGCCCAGCAGCCAGACGTCGCCGTCGGCGTCGTACTTCGCGCCGTCTCCGGCGAAGTAGTAGCCCTGGTCGGCGAAGCGGGACCAGTAGGTCTCACGGAAACGCTGCTCGTCGCCCCAGATGCCGCGCAGCATGCCCGGCCACGGCTTGTCGAGCACCAGGTACCCGCCGCCGCCCTTGCCGACCTCGACGCCCTGGTCGTCGACGACCTTCGCCGAGATGCCCGGCAGCGCCTTCTGTGCGGAGCCCGGCTTCGTGGCGGTGACGCCCGGCAGCGGCGAGATCATGATCGCGCCGGTCTCGGTCTGCCACCAGGTGTCGACGATCGGTGCCGAGTTCGCGCCGACGTTCTCGCGGTACCAGATCCACGCCTCGGGGTTGATCGGCTCGCCGACGCTGCCGAGCACGCGCAGCGACGAGAGGTCGTACTTCTGCGGGATCTCGTTGCCCCACTTCATGAACGTGCGGATCAGCGTGGGCGCGGTGTAGTAGATGGAGACCTTGTGCTGCTGCACGATCTCCCAGTGGCGGCCCTCGTGCGGCGTGTTCGGGGTGCCTTCGTAGACGACCTGCGTCGTCCGGTTCGCCAGCGGCCCGTACACGATGTACGTGTGCCCGGTGATCCAGCCGATGTCGGCGGTGCACCAGTAGACGTCTTCGCCCGCCTTGTGGTCGAAGACGTTGTGGTGCGTGTACGCGGCCTGGGTCAGGTAGCCGCCGGAGGTGTGCAGGATGCCCTTCGGCTTCCCGGTGGTGCCGGACGTGTAGAGGATGAACAGCGGGTGCTCGGAGTCGAACGCCTGCGGCGCGTGCTCCGCGGACTGGCCGTCGACCAGTTCGTGCCACCAGAGGTCGCGGCCTTCGGTGATCGGCACCTCTTCGCCGGTGCGGCGCACGACGATGACCTTCTCGACCGATTCGGCGCCTTCGAGCGCTTCGTCGACATTGGCCTTCATCGGGGCGGCCTTGCCGCGGCGGTACTGGCCGTCGGTGGTGATGACGACCCGCGCCGCCTGGTCGTCCACACGGGAACGCAGCGCTGTCGGGGAAAAACCACCGAAGACGACACTGTGCAGGACACCGATGCGGGCACACGCGAGCATCGCGACGATCGCTTCGGGCACCATCGGCATCTGGATGGCGACGCGGTCGCCCGCCTCGAGGCCGAGGGATTCGAGGGCGTTCGCCGCGCGGGAGACGTCGTCCTTCAACTGCGCGTAGGTGATGTCACGGCTGTCGCCGGGCTCGCCGACCCAGTGGATGGCGACCTGGTCGCCGTGCCCGGAATCGACGTGGCGGTCGACGCAGTTGTACGCGACGTTGAGCTTGCCGCCCACGAACCACTTCGCGAACGGCGCATTGGTCCAGTCCAGTACCTGCGACCACTTCGTTTCCCAGTGCAGGCGCTCGGCCTGCTTGGCCCAGAACGCTTCCCGGTCGGCGTCGGCTTCGGCGTAGAAGTCGGCGGTGGCATTCGCTTGCGCGCTGAAAGCCTCACTCGGGGGGAAGGTCCTGCTCTCCGTGAGCAAATTGTCCAGCGCCGGCGACTGCTCGGTCATGGTGCGATGCCTCCTGTGATTCGCGTGTCTTCACGCCCGTTGGCACGCTATCGACGTTACGACGCGAAGTAAAAGGTTGCATCGTGGTTGCGCGCGGCATTCACACGCTTGAGGACAAAGCGGTACGGACCGCGGGCCATTCTGGTCCGGTCAGGGAGTAGACGACGGTGTCGCGGATGGTTCCGTCCGGCCGGACGCGGTGTGCGCGCAGCACACCTTCCCGTTGCGCGCCGAGACGTTCGATCGCCTTCTGCGACTTGAGGTTGCGGATGTCGGTCTCCCACGAAACGCGGTTCGCGCCGAGATCGTCGAAAGCGTGGCGCAGCAACAGGAGTTTCGACTCGCGGTTGAGCCCGGTCCGCTGCCATTCGGAACCGATCCAGGTGTAGCCGACGGAAACGATCTTGTGGCGCGCGTTCATCGCGTAGAACGACGTCGTGCCCGCGACCTCGCCGGTGCGCGCGTCGATCTGCGCCCAGGCGCGGCGGTCGGTGTCGGCGAGGATGTCTTCGATCATCGCTTCGGCCGCGGCGAGATCCCGCGGCTGCCGGAGGCTGAGCCAGGTCCAGATCGCCGGGTCGGCGCCTGCCGCGAAGAGGCCCTTGGTGTGGTCGCGGGTGAGGGGTTCGAGGCGGACGCGTTCGCCGGTCAAGGTCGCATGGTTGTTCCAGTCGGTCACGATCATGACGTTACGACCGGCAATGGCCTTACTGGAGAGCCAGTTTCGAAGCATTCGAGAAGGCCACTGAGCCGTTGCCTATGCTCGCGGGAACGATCGACGAAGGCGAGGCAGCATGGCCGAGGAGCGGGAAGAGCTCACCTGGGAGTTGTTCGGGACGGCCAGCAGGGATCTGGCACAGGCCGTCGCCGACGACGGCTTCGAGCCGGACCTGATCCTGTCGATCGCGCGCGGCGGGCTGTTCGTCGCGGGCGGGCTCGGTTACGCGCTGGACGTCAAGAACCTGCACGTGATGAACGTCGAGTTCTACACCGGCGTCGACCAGCGTCTCGACCTGCCGGTGATGCTGCCGCCGGTGCCGAACGTCGTCGACCTGACGAAGAAGAAGGTCCTCGTCGCCGACGACGTCGCGGACACCGGCGCGACCCTGAAGCTGGTCCGCGACTTCTGCGCCGACCACGTCGCCGAGGTGCGCTGCGCGGTCGTCTACGAGAAGCCGCGCTCCGAGGTCAAATGCGAATACGTCTGGAAGCACACGGACCGCTGGATCAACTTCCCGTGGTCGGTGCAGGCGCCCGTGGTGCGGCGCGAGGGCCAGGTGCTGGACGCGTGACGGATCCGCTGAAGCCGCTGCTGGACCTCGAAGGGGTCGCCGCGGCCGCGAAATCGGCGCAGGACGCGGTGTTCGCCGTTCACCGGCTGCCTGCCAACCTGCGCGGCGGTGCGGCGACGGCGGCCGAAGCGTCCGTGCGGTCGGCGCGGGCGTCGGCCGGGATCGAAGGCGCGGCGCCCGAACTGCCGGAATCCGGTGAAGTGACCGATCCGGTGCTGGCGGGCGCGCTGCGGGTCGCGGAAGCGCTGGAGGGCATCCTCCCGACGTGGCGGCGTGCGCCGTTGCAGGCGTTGGCGCGCTTGCACGTTCTCGCCGCGTCGGATCTGGTGACCGATCTCGACGCGCTGGGGCGGCCGCGGTCGTCCGGCGACGTCGGGCCGCGGCTGGAGATGCTGGCGCAACTGGTCACCGGCGCGACGTCGGTGCCGGGGCCGGTGCTGACCGCCGTCGTGCACGGGGAACTGTTGGCGCTCAAGCCTTTCGGCTCGGCGGACGGTGTCGTCGCGCGGGCGGCGGCGCGGCTTTCGGCGGTGGCGACCGGGCTGGACCCGAAGGCGCTGACGGTGCCGGAGGTCGCGTACTTCCGGCGGGTGCCGAAGTACCTCGAAGCCGCTACGGGCTTCTCAGGCGGGACTCCCGACGGCGTCCGGGCCTGGCTGCTCTTCTCGTGCGAAGCGTTCGAGGCGGGCGCTCGTGAGGCGAAGTCGATCTCCGACGCCGCCGGCTGATCTTCTGGCCTCGTGAGTGGCAAGGACGGTTCTAACCGTCCTTGCCACTCACGAGGCCCAAAGCATGTGGTGACCGCCCATGGGATCTCGCCCAGGTGTAGTGCGTGACCACATGGCTTAAGCGGGCCGGGAGACCTAACGTCGTCCGGCATGAGTGGTGCGTATCACAGCGATCTGGCGGGTAAGTCCGCGCTGGTCACGGGCGCGGCCGGCGGGATCGGCCTGGCCTGCGCCGAAGCGTTGTCGCAGGCCGGGGCCAAGGTCCACCTCGTCGACATCGACGACGCCGTCGAGAAGGCGGCGGCCGACGTCGACGGCATCGCGCACGTCGTCGACCTCACCGACGCCCAGGCCGTCGAGACGCTGCCGTCCGAGATCGACATCCTCGTCAACAACGCCGGTTTCCAGCACATCGCGCCGATCCACGAGTTCCCGCCCGAGACGTTCACCCGCGTCCAAGCGCTCATGGTGACCGCGCCGTTCCTGCTCATCCGCCGCGCGCTGCCGAGCATGTACGAACGCGGCTGGGGGCGCGTGGTCAACATGTCCAGCGTCCACGGCCTCCGCGCGAGCCCGTTCAAATCCGCGTACGTCACCGCGAAGCACGCGCTCGAAGGCCTCTCCAAGGTCACCGCGCTCGAAGGCGCGGAACACGGCGTGACGAGCAACTGCGTCAACCCGGGCTACGTCCGGACGCCGCTGGTCACCGGCCAGCTCCAGGCGCAGGCCGAGGAACACGGGCTCGAACGCGACGCCGTCATCGAGCAGGTCCTGCTGCGGCGGTCGGCGATCAAACGGCTCATCGAACCGGCGGACGTCGCCGCGTGCGTGCTCTGGCTGTCCGGCGACCACGCCGCCCATGTCACCGGTACCTCCATCCCCCTCGACGGCGGCTGGACCGCCGCGTGAACCCCTCCCCAGAAAGGACTTCCCCGGTGACCACCCAGAACCGCGGCTCGATCGCGAAGGTCGTCAGCGCCAGCCTCATCGGCACGACGATCGAGTGGTACGACTTCTTCCTCTACACCTCCGCCGCGGCGCTGGTGTTCGGCAAATTGTTCTTCCCCACCAACGATCCGCTCACCGGCACGCTGCTCGCGTTCCTCACCTACGCCGTCGGTTTCCTCGCGCGGCCGGTCGGCGGCCTGGTGTTCGGGCATTTCGGTGACCGCGTCGGCCGCAAGAAGCTGCTGGTGCTGAGCCTGCTGCTGATGGGCGGTTCGACCTGCGCGATGGGCATCCTCCCGACGTACGCCAGTGTCGGTGTCCTGGCGCCGATCCTGCTGACGCTGCTGCGGCTCGTGCAGGGTTTCGCGCTCGGCGGCGAATGGGGCGGCGCGGTGCTGATCGTCTCCGAACACGGCGACGACGAACGACGCGGCTTCTGGGCCTCGTGGCCGCAATGCGGTGCTCCCGGCGGGAACCTGCTCGCGACGGCGGTCTTGGCGATCCTCGCCGCGACGCAGTCCGATGAGGCGTTCCTCAGCTGGGGCTGGCGGATCCCGTTCCTGCTGTCCGGGGTGCTCGTGGTGATCGGGCTGTGGATCCGGCTCGCGGTCAGCGAATCGCCGGTGTTCCTGGCGGCACAGAAGAACCACACGACCACGCACGCGCCGGTCGTCGAGGTGTTCCGCAAGAGCTGGCGCGCGGTGCTGATCACGATCGGTTCGCGGATGGCGGAGAACGTCTCGTACTACGTGATCACCGCGTTCATCCTCGTCTACGTCACCACCGGGCTGAGCCTGCCGAAATCCGCCGGGCTCAACGCGGTGCTCATCGGTTCCGCCGTGCACTTCGTGACGATTCCCTTGTGGGGCAAGCTTTCCGACCGGATCGGCCGTCGCCCGGTCTATCTCTTCGGCGCGATCGGCATGGCGGTGTGGAGCTTCGTGTTCTTCGCGATGCTCGACACGAAGAACTCCGGCGTCATCATCCTCGCGGCGACCATCGGTCTGGTGCTGCACGGCGCGATGTACGGCCCGCAGGCCGCGTTCTTCTCCGAGCAGTTCCCCACGAGGGTGCGCTACACCGGGCTTTCGGTCGGCGGTCAGCTGTCTTCGATCGCGGCGGGCGCGGTGGCGCCGCTCATCGCGGTGGCGCTGTTCAAGGAGTTCGGCAGCACGGTCCCGGTCTCGCTCTACGTGGTCGCGATGTGCGCGCTGACCGTGATCGCCCTGCTCGCCGCCCGCGAGACCAAGGGTGAATCCCTGCACTCCGAAGTTCTCACGGAGCGCGGTCACGTGTCAGCATGACCGCTGTGGACGGATCCGCGCAGTTGCGCCGGCTGCTCGAACTGCTCGCCTCCGGGGCGGGCAGCGAGCAGCTGGCGCACGTCCCCGTCGATCCGAAGGCCACCGAGCTGGCGTTGCGGATCCGGGACACCGTCGCCGAGCACCGGCGGCGCGAGGCGGAGCTGGCCGCGTTGTTCGACACGGCCAGCGACCTCGCGCGGCTGGACGATCCGGACGCCGTCCTCCGGTCGATCGTGCGGCGGGCGCGGGCACTGCTCGGCGTGGACGTCTCGTATCTCAGCCTCAACGACGAAACCGAAGGCAAGACCTACGTCCGCGTCACCGACGGGTCGGTTTCCGCGCTGTTCCAGGACATCGTGCTGGGGATGGGCGAGGGCCTCGGCGGGCTGGTCGCGCAGACCGCGCGGCCGTACGCGACGGCGGATTACTTCAACGACAAGCGGTTCCGCCACACCGCGCCGATCGACACCGGGGTGCTCGACGAGGGACTGACCGCGATCCTCGGCGTGCCGCTGGCGATCGGCAGCAAGGTCATCGGGGTCCTGTTCGCCTCGGACCGGACCACAAGGGAGTTCTCGCCCGACGAGGTCGCGCTGCTGTCGTCACTGGCCGACCACGCGGCGATCGCGCTGGACAACGCGCACCTGCTCGACGAGACACGCCGCGCGGTCGCCGAGCTGAACGCCGCGAACGCGACGATCAGCGCGCACAACGACGCGATGCGCCGCGCCGAGGACGCGCACGACCGGCTGATGGATCTCGTCCTGCGCGGTGGTGACCTGGCCGAGGTCGCCGCCGCGGTCGCGGACGTGCTCGGCGGCGCCATCGCCGTCTACGACGCGGACGGCGCGGTCCTCGCCCGGACCGACGGCGAGCTGAGTCTCTCGCGTAGCGCGATTTCCGCGTCCAGGACGAGCGGGCGAGCGGTGTCCACTGAGGACGGTTGGCTGTGCGCGGTCCAGGCGGGGCAAGAGTTCCTCGGCAGCCTGGTGCTGGGCGGCGGGCACTCGCTCGGGGAGGCCGACCGGCGGCTGTTCGAGCGGGCGGGCGTGGTCACCGCCGTGCTGCTGATGCAACGGCGGTCCGTCGCGCGCGCCGAGGACGAGGTGCGCGGCGAGCTGCTGTCGGACCTGCTCACCGCGCCCGGTCGCAATCCGGCCGCGTTGCTGGCGCGAGGTCGGCGCCTGGGAGTCGATTTGTCGACATCGCACGCGGTGCTGATCGCGCATTCCGACGACGTCTCCCGGCGGCGGCTGGCCGCGGCGGCTTCGCGCCACGCGGATCTGGTCGGGGTCCACGCCGACGAGGTGGTCCTTCTGGTGCGTGGCGCGGATCCGGGCGCGCTGGCGCGATCCGTGGCCGCCGAACTGGCGTCCACAATGGACTGCCCGGTGACGGTGGGTGCGGCCGGCCCCGCGGCCTCCCCTCGGGAGCTGGCCGTCGCGCACGCCGAAGCCGCGCGCTGTGTCGCGTCGCTGCTCGCGCTGGGCCGGGCGGGGGAAGGCGCGAGCATGGCCGACCTGGGCTTCGTCGGGCTGCTCCTCGGCGAGCACGCCGATCTCGGCGCGTACGTGACCGCCACGATCGGCCCGGTGCTCGACTACGACGAACGCCGCGGCACGGATCTGATCGGCACGCTCCGCGCGTATTTCGCCTGTGGCGGCAACTTGACGCGAGCGAAGGACCTGCTCCACGTGCACGTCAACACCGTCGTGCAACGGCTGGACCGCATCGCGTCACTGCTGGGCGAGCAATGGCAGGCGCCCGAGCGCGCGCTGGAACTTCAGCTCGCGCTCAGACTGCACCGCCTCACCAGTGACCGAAACGGATGACGTCGTCGAAGCCGCGGCGGGCGACCGTGGTCGGCGAAGAACCGGGTGAAGGTCCCTGCTCGTCGCCGTGCCCGAGCGCCACGACGCCGATCGGGTCGTGATCCTCCGGCACGCCGAACTCGCCGTGGAGCCGCTCCACGCTTTCCGGCGCCAGCCCGAAGAACACGGCGCCGAGACCTTCGTCGACGGCCGTCTGGAGGATCAGCATCGTCGCCATCCCGGTGTCGACGTCCCAGTACGGCACGCGCCACCACGAATCGTCCCGATCGGTGAAACCCTTGTCCGGCTTGGCATAGCGGTCGAGATACGCGTTCTTGACCGAGAGCGGGACGATCGCGACCGGGGCCGTGGTCACGGTGTCCGGCGCCCAGCTCGCCCCGAACTCCCAGAATTTCGCGAGTTCTTCGCCGGTGAGGACGAGAAATCCTTGCCCCTGTGAGAATCCGGCCGAGGGACCCTTCAGCGCGTTGCGCAGGATGCGCTGAAGGCTCGCCTCGGCGACGGGCTCGTCGGTGAACTTCCGGACCATGCGACGGCGTCGTACGACGTCCTGGAATTCCATCTGATCAGTTTAGTGCGCACCTGGTCGCCAGGTCACCGCTCGCGCGCGGGATCGTCGCCGAAGCGGGCGGGCGGACGCCGTCGAGCCAGCCTTCGAGAGCGCTGAAAGCCGCGCGGAAGCATGGGCCGATCGGGCGCAGCTTGTCCGGGTACGCGTCGTACAGGCCGTCGACGTGGTTGCCGTCGGCGATCCGGTAGTAGCGCTGCAGGCCGGCGCGGCCCTGCTCGGCGATCATCCGCTGGTAGACGTCGGAATCGCGGGTGATCGGCAGGAGGGTGTCGAGGGTGCCGTGCAGGGTGATCAGTGGTTTGCCGATCCGGCCGGTCAGCGAGATCCGTTCGACCGCACGGTGCACCGACGGCGGGCGAGCGGCGTAGTCGTAATCGGTTCCGGTGAACGACGGGTCGAATTCGGCCTGGTAGATCCGCTGGGTCAAGCCCCAGTAGACGTCGTTGTGGTACTTCCAGAGGAATTCCGAACCCGGTTCGAAACCGGCGTCGAGAATTTCCTGGTGTGCTCGCGCGGAACCGGCGGCGTACGCGGGATAGGCCTTGATCGCGGGCGGCAGGAAGGTGAACAGGTTCGGGCCGTCTTCGTGCCAAAGCGTGCCCTCCCAGTCGATTCCGCCGTCGTAGAGCCATGGCCGGTTCTCGAGCTGCCAGCGGACGAGGTAGCCGCCGTTCGACATCCCGGCCGCGAGGGTGCGGCTCGGCAAGCGTCCGTAGCGGTGTGCGACGGCCGCCTTCGCCGCGATGGTCAGCTGCGTGACCCGCGAGTTCCACTCGGCGATCGCGTCACCGGGACGACGTCCGTCGGTGTGGAAGTCAGCACCGGTGTTGCCCTTGTCGGTCGCGGCGAACGCGTAGCCGGCGGCGAGGACCTGGTCGCCGATCGCGCGATCGTTCGCGTACTGCCGCCGCACCCCGGGCGACCCCGAGACCACGAGGCCGCCGTTCCAGTGATCGGGCAGCCGCAGCACGAACTGCGCGTCGTGGTTCCAGCCGTGTGTGGTGTTGGAAGTCGACGAGTCCGGGAAGTAGCCGTCGATCTGGATGCCGGGAACGCCCTTGGGGGCGGGGAAACCGGCGGAAGTGAGCCCGGCCCAGTCGGATTGGACGGTGTGCCCGGTGGCCAGGGTTCCGGTGGTGGTCAGATCGTCCAAACAGGACTGTTGCTGTTTCGCGGCGCCGGGAACGCGCACGTTCCCGCAACCGCTCGCCGCCTGGGCGGGGGTGGCCAGGGCCAGCATCATCGCGAGGACCAGAAAGAGCCGCATCGGCCGACGGTAAGCGGGGTTCTCGTGCGGGGGTACCCGGCGCGACCACACAAAACGGGCCTTCGCTGTGGTGGTCTTCCACGTGGAAACCGTGCGGGCGACGGTTTTAACCTCGGGTGATGCGAAAACTCCTCATCGGCGCGGTGGTTTCGACATTGGTCCTTCTCTTCGCTACTCCGGCACAGGCGGCGACGATCCGTCCGGTGGCCGGGTTCGGGAGCAATCCCGGTGCTTTGCAGATGTTCGAATACGTTCCGGACGGGTTGCCGTCCGGTCGTCCGGCGGTGGTCGTGCTGCACGGCTGCACGCAGGACGCGGCCGGATACGCGCGTGGCTCCGGCTGGGTCGGGCTCGCGGACAAGCTGCGGTTCAAACTCGTTCTGCCGCAACAGGTCTCGGCGAACAACTTCAACAAGTGCTTCAACTGGTTCCAGTCGGCCGACATCAAGCGAGGGTCCGGGGAAGCCGAATCGATCGCGCAGATGGCGCGGTTCTCGGCCGGAAGCCGAACGTACGTGACCGGCTTGTCGGCCGGTGGTGCGATGACTTCGGTGATGCTGGCTGCGTACCCGGAACTCTTCGCGGGCGGAGGTGTCGTCGCGGGGCTGCCTTACGGCTGCGCGACCACGATGATCGACGCGTACTCCTGCATGAACCCCGGCAAGGATCTGACTCCGAAGCAGTGGGGCGACAAGGTGCGCGCGGCGGGCACCGGGCCGCGTTCGCCGGTCAGTGTTTGGCACGGGACCGCGGATTACACGGTCGCCCCGATGAACATGCGTGAGCTTTCCGAGCAGTGGACCGACGTCGGCGCGGCCGTCGACACGCACGCCGTCACCGGGATGGGGCACGGTCAGCCGATCGCGCCGGGAGCCGGCTGCGGGCAGGCGGGGCCGTATCTGCTCGACGTCGGCGTATGCGCCGCGGCGGAACTCGCGGCGAAGTGGCGGCTAGGCGCTGTCCTGTAAGTCTGTTCGATGGGCTTCGTGATCCAGGTGGTTCCTGGCGGTGCGGGCCGGGTCGGCCTCGTACCGGGTCGTACTCGGCCGCATCCGCCCGTGCCGTCAGGGGCCGCCTGGGCGCGAAGACCGCGAACAAGACTTGCAGGACAGCGCCTAAGCGAGGACGGCGTCCAGTAGCCCGGGGAAGCGCGCGTGGACGTCTTCGGTGCGTAGCTCGACCCAGCGGGTCCGGCCCTCGACGAACGTCGTCGTGAGGCCGGCCTCGCGTAACACCTTCCAGTGGTGGGAGAGCGTCGGCGCGCTGATCTCGACGTCGTACTCGGTGATGGCGCAGCTTCGCGGCGAAGGGTTGCTTCGCAGGGCGCGGATCAGCTCCAGGCGTACGGGATCCGCGAGCGCCTGGAGCACCGGCACGATCTCGATCTCGTCGATCGACGGCTGCGGCAGCGTGCTGCTCACGGCACTCCAAACTATTTGACAGTCATCGAACAGTCTCGTCACTATACCCCGTATGACGATTCGACGATCATCAAATGATCGGCTCGCTCTGGGGGCTCTGCTGGTACTCGCCGTCGGGACGTTCACCGTCGGCACCGACGGATTCGTCCTGAACGGGCTGCTGCCTGCCATCGCCGCCGACCTGCGTGTTTCCGAAGCGGTCGCGGGCCAGCTGACCACTGTCTTCGCGGTGACCTACGCGATTTCCTCGCCGCTCATCGCGGCTTTCACCGGACGGCTCGACCGGCGCTGGGTGCTCGGCGCGGGGATGGTGCTGTTCACGATCGGCATGGCGGGCCAGGCGCTCGGCGAGTCCTTCGCCGTGGTCGCCGTCGCCCGCGTGCTGGCCGCCCTCGGCGCGGCCGCGTTCCAGTCCAACGCCTACGTCCTCGCCGGTGCGCTGGCGTCGGACGAGCGCCGTGGCCGCGCGCTGGCCACGGTCTCGAACGGGATGAGTGTGTCGATGGTGCTCGGCGTGCCGATCGGGGTGCTGGCCGGGAACTGGTTCGGCTGGCGCGCGGTGATGTGGGGGATCGGCGCGGTGGCGCTGGTCGTGATGCTGCTCGTGCCGCTGCTGCCCGGGGTTCGGATGCCGACGGTGTCCCTGCGCGACAGGCTCGCCGTCGTCGCGCGGCCGCCGATCGCGCGCGTGCTCGGCGTCAGCGTTCTCGGGACCGCCGCGGGCTTCGCGGCCTTCGTGTATCTGCCGGTGCTGGTGGCTCCGGTGGCGGCGGGCGCGACGATCTCGTGGCTGCTCGTCGGTTTCGGGATCGGGCAGATCGTGGGCAACGCCTTCGCGGGCCGGGCGACGGATTCGCTGGGGCCTTCGCGCGTCCGGTCGATCTCGCTGATCGGGACGGTCGTGACGTTCGCGCTGCTCGACGTCGCCGTGCTGAGCCTGCCCAGCTCGCTGGTCCTCGCGCTCGCTTCGGGGGTCTTCGGCGGCATGCTGATGGTGCCGCAACAGCACCGGCTGTTCTCGCTGGCGCCCGACGCGCCGACGGTCGCCCTGGGGCTCAACGGTTCCGCGATCTACGGCGGCGGGGCCCTCGGTGCCGCGCTGGGTGGCGTCGTGCTGTCGTCGGCGGGTGTCTGGTGGGTCGGTCCCGTTGCCGCCTTCGTCGCTCTGCTGGGCTTCGCGCTTTCGGTGCCTTCGCGGGCGAAGGTGCCCGAGCCCGCGTGACCGAAGTGGTAGCAAGGGACCTTTGCTATCGATTGCGTAGGCATGCTAAGTACCGCGTTGGACCGTTGCACGCTGCCGCGCTGAGCGTTCCCAATGTCGCATTTGAGACGCTCAGCGTCTCAAATGCGACATTGGGAACACTGGGAGCTGCGCAGGTCAGAGGCCTACTCGACCGACCAGCGCTCCTCGAAACGCCCGAAGCGCCACACCAGAAGCGCGAAGACCCACGTAAGCACGAAGAGCGCGACGACCGCATAGCCCACGTAGTCCAGACTCAGCGACCCGATCGCCGCCAGGGGTCCAGAAGTGATGCCGAACCGTTCGGTGATGATCGAGACGACTTCGATCGTCCCGATGAGCAAGGCGACCGCGACGGAAAGCGCCGTCACGATGAGGTTGTAGTAGATCTTCCGCACCGGCTTCGCGAACGCCCAGCCGTACGCGTAGTTCATGAAGCAGCCATCGGCGGTGTCGAACAGCGTCATCCCCGCGGCGAACAGGATCGGCAGCACCAGGATCGCGTACCAGGGCAGCGAAAACGCCGCCGCACCGCCGGCGAGCACCAGCAGGCTGATCTCGGTCGCGGTGTCGAAGCCGAGACCGAACAGCACGCCGATCGGGTAGATGTGCCAAGGCTTCCGTACCGCTTTGGTGGCGCCGCGCAGAAGGCGGTTCATGAAGCCGCGGTTGTCGAGTTGCCGCTCCAGCGCCGCTTCGTCGAACTCGCCCCGTCGCATGCGCTGGAACACCTTCACGATGCCGACGAGCACCACCAGGTTCATGATCCCGATCAGGTACAGGAACACCGCAGAAACGGACGTCCCGATCAGCCCGGTCGCTTCGTGCAGCGCCGACGAGTCGTCCTCGACGGCCCCGGCGAGCGCGCGGACGCCGAGCGACAACAGCAGGCACAGGACGAAGACGATCGTCGAGTGCCCGAGGGAGAACCAGAAACCGACCGAAAGCGGCCGTTGCCCGTCGGCCATCAGCTTGCGGGTGGTGTTGTCGATCGCGGCGATGTGGTCCGCGTCGAAAGCGTGCCGCATGCCGAGCACGAACGCCGTCACGCCGAGGCCGACCCCGAACACGCCCGTGGCGCCGAGCTCGTACTGGCGCGGCGCCACGAAAAGCGTCAGGACCCCCCAGCCGATGACGTTGAGCGCCAGGATGAACCCGGCCATCCCGGCGACGGACACCCGTTCGCGTCGCGTGAGCGCGAAGCGTCGGGATGAACGGGTCTGTCCGCCGGTGTTCAGCTCGCGCGCACCCGCAGGGAGTCGAGAGCCTTTCGTACGTGGCCATCGTTGGCCGTCAGCGCCTTCGCCGCACTCGCGACGTCCTCGCCGGACAGCAGATGGACCAGCGCGACCTTGAGGTCGCCGTCGGCCTCGGTGAGCGCGTCGGAACAGTCCGCCATGCTCATCCCGGTGGCCTCGCGCAGGATCCGGATGGTCCGCCCGCGCAGTTTCGCGTTGGTCGCCCGCATGCTCACCATCAGGTTCGAATACGTGCGGCCGAGTTTGATCATCGTCGCGGTGGAGAACGTCGTGAGGATGATCTTCTGCGCCGTGCCCGCCTTCATCCGCGTCGACCCGGCGATCGCCTCGGGGCCGGTGTCCACCGCGATGAGGACGTCGACGCCCGGCGGCGTCACCGCTGCCGGATTGCCCGAGACCAGCGCGGTACGGGCACCGCGACGGCTGGCCGCGGCCAGTGCGCCGAGGACGTAGGGCGTCCGGCCGGAAGCCGTCAGCCCGAGCACGAAGTCGCCGGGTGCGACGGACTCGGCCACTTCGGCGGCTCCGGCCTTCGCGTTGTCCTCGGCGTCTTCGACGGCTTGGCGCAGAGCGCGCGCGCCGCCCGCGTGATGCGCGATGAACCAATCGGAGGGCACGTTGAACGTCGGCACGAGCTCCGCCGCGTCCAACGTCGCCAGCCTGCCGGAAGTACCGGCCCCGAAGTAGTGCACGCGGTGTCCCGACCGCAGCGCTTCCACGGCGAAGTCGACCGCCCGCGCCACCTGCGGCAGCACCGCGGCGACGGCTTCGGGGACCCGGCGGTCCTCGGCGTTGATCGCGCCGAGGATGCCCATGGTCGACATCAGGTCGATGTCGGTCGTCCGTGGATTGCGCTGTTCGGTTGGCGAGTCGACGTGCACCACCTGGCGTGGGACGGTCATCATGCGCCTCACTTTTTCGCTCATTTGCCGGTTTCCCGCGGCCGCCGCCTGCCGTCGGGCCGGACGCCCAGACGGTGCGAGCCGACCGCGTCCCTGGTCGCGTCGAGCGCGTTGACCGACGCGTCCATGTGCCGCTGCGCGACACCGATGAACAGGCAGTCGATGACGGTCAGCTGCGCGATGCGACTGGCGGTCGCACCCGAGCGGAACGTCGTCTCCCGCGCGGCCGTGGTCAGCACGTGGTCGGCGACCTCGGTGATCGGTGAACGCGGGAAGTTCGTCACGGCGACGGTGATCGCGCCGTGCTCACGGGCCACGCGCAGCGCCTCGACGGTGTCCGTGGTCGCGCCCGTGTGGGAGATGCCGATCGCGACGTCGCCGGGGCTCAGCACGGCGGCCGAGGTGAGCATGATGTGCGTGTCCGACCAGGCGAAGCTGACCCGCCCGATGCGGTGCAGCTTCTGCTGCAGGTCCGCGGCGACGAACGCGCTCGCGCCCACGCCGTAGACGTCCACCCGCCCGGCGCCCGCCAGGACGTCGATCACCCGCTGTAGCGACGGGATGTCGAGCTGGTCGGCGGTCTCCTCCACGGCACGGGCGTCCGCGAAGCTCACCTTGCCGATCACCGCGGCCAGGTCGTCCTCCGGGCCGATCTCGCCGCCGAGGTTCCGGCTCGACCGGGCCTCCGTGCGGGCGGTGTCGGCGGCCAAGGCGATCCGCAGCTGCGGATATCCGCCGACGCCGACGGCCTTGCAGAACCGCGTGACGGTGGTCTCGCTGGTGTTGGCCGCGAGCGCGACCTCGGTGATGCTGCGCCGCGCGACCGTCGCGGGGTCGTCGAGGACGACCTTCGCGACACGCTGTTCGGCCCGGGCGAGCCCGGGCAGGAGGGAGCGAATCCGGACGAGCGGGCTCGCGTCAGCGTCCCGTGTCGGCTGCGCCGGCACGGCCTCGGACGGTGCGGCCGCGATTACGGAATCGGTATCGCCCACCGTGGGAAAGTTACTAACCGTTGGCATCTGCGACAAGGCTACCCACACCCTTCGGGAAGATCGCAACCTATCCGTGTCTGCGGATTCGATTTGCGATTAATCGTTGACCAGAAAGTCGCTAACCAGGTCGAGGCCGTTAACGAGGTCGAGCTAACGACTTGGCAACTTAGTGTCGCGACGCAAGGGGCTGTGTCCCGGTCAACGGGGCGGTCCGGTCAGCGCATCGGAGCCGATTGGCTACCTAGTGCTCAACTTCCAGCCGGTAGCGACGAAAGTAGGGGGATTATGCTCACTGTCCAGCAGTATGCGGCCGCGTTCAGTGACTTTCACACCGTCCAAAGAAATTCCCCGTCCGGTGTAACGAGCATCGGTCGTGTAACGCCAGCGGAGGGTGATTTGTGAGCTTTGCGACACCTCGGCGGCGGCCCGCCACCAAGCGCGATGTCCGTGCCCGCCGAGCCCGGTCTGGTCACCCGCGGGGGCGCCTGGTCCGCTCGCACGCAGGGTAATCGATTTCCAGGTTGCTCCGCCGTCGGTACTTGTTTCCAAGAACAGCGAATCCGAGGGCCCTTCGGTGTCCACGAAGGTGTCGAACGAGACCTTCAGCGGCCCGCCGCGCGTCTGTAACGGCGGAGTCGTGAGCGTGGCCGTGGAGACGTCCCCGGCGCCGCTGAACCACGCGTCGCGGCCGCGCGCCGGGCGGACGGCCATCGCCTTCGCGAGCGAGCTCGCCCACGTCTCCCTGGCGAGGTTGATCGAGCCCCAGCTCCGCGTCGGGTGCACACGGTTGGTGAGCAGGATCGCGAACGACCGCGACAGCGGATCGATCACCAGCGAGGTCCCGGTGAAGCCGGTGTGCCCGGCCGTCGAGGGGGCCGACAGCGCGCCCATGTACCAAGGCTGGTCGAGTTCGAAGCCGAGCCCGTGCGCGTTGTCGGGGAACTTGTGGTTGTAGTTCGTCAGCATCGCCCGCACGGTCTCCTCGCGCAGGATCCGGTGACCGCGGTACGCGCCGCCGTTGAGGATCGTCTGCGCCAGCACAGCCATGTCGGGGGCCGTGGAGAACACGCCCGCGTGCCCGGCGACGCCGCCCAAGGACCAAGCGTTCTCGTCGTGCACTTCGCCGCGTACGAGCCCCCGAGGCGGCTTCGCGGCGTACTCGGTCGCCGCGACCCTGGCGAGTTTCGACGCCGGCGGGTTGTACCCGGTGTCGGCCAGTCCCAGCGGCGTGGCGATGCGGTCCTGGACGACCTTGTCCAGCGGCGCCCCTGCCACCTTCTCGACCAGGAAACCGAGCGTCAGCAGGTTGATGTCGGAGTAGAGGTACGTGCTGCCCGGCGCGTTCTTCAGCGGGCTGTCGAGGACGGCCTTCCGGCGGGACGGGATGTCCGGGTAGCCCTCCCACAGCGACGGGAGCGGTGTCGCGGCGAAGCCGGAGACGTGGGTGAGCAGCTGCTGGACGGTGACGGACTCCTTGCCGTTCACGCCGAACTCCGGCAGGTACTTCACCACCGGCGCCGAGATGTCGACCTTCCCCGTCTCGGCCAGCTGCATCACCGCGATGGAGGTGAACAGCTTCGAGATCGAGGCCATGTCGAAGATGGTGTCCGCGCGCATCGGCACCTGCTGCTCGGGTGGCAGTTCCGTGCCCTTGGCGTCGGCGTAGCGGACCGCGCCGCCGACGGCCTGGCGCTCGACGATCACGCCGTCGTGCGCGAGCAGGCCGACCGCCCCGGAGAAGTGCGGATGACCGGTGACGTCCGGCTTCGTCCAGCTTTCGATGAACCGCTCGGCCGCCTTGATCGGCTCCGGGTCGAGGCCGACGTCGGCGGGCGCGCCGTCACGCAGGACGGTGGACGCGGGCGCGAAGCCTCCGCGCGGCTTGTCGAACCGGCCCGCCGCGCCGTCTCCCTGGTGCCCGGTACCCGGAATCGCCTGTGCTCCCGCCGTCGACAACGTGGTCGCCGCGACCAGTACGGAGACGGCCGCGATCAGGATCTTCCTAACACGCAAGGTCGTTCCTCTCAGCGGTAGATGAGATGGCGGCGGCGTTTCCGGTCGAACTCGGCCAGTTCCGCCTGCCAGGACCCGACGATCTCGTCCACACCGGCGCCTTTGTCGATCATCGTGCGCAGCCTGTCGGAGCCGGAGAGCTTGTCGAGGAAATTGTCGGGACGCCACTTGAACTTGTCCGGATGGACCTGTTTCGCGGTGACGAACATGGTGACGGCGGTGCGGATGGCGTCGAACGCCCGCGGATCGGTGATCGTCACCTGCACGCCGCCGCAGGGCTCGTTGACGAACTTGCCGAACGTCGGCACGAAGTACGCCTCACGGAATTTCACGCCGGGGAGCCGTAGCTCGCCGAGCTTCTCGCGCCAGCGCCAGTCGAGGCCCGGCGCGCCGATGATCTCGAACGGCCTGGTGGTGCCCCGGCCTTCGGAGAACACGGTGCCCTCGAACATCCCGGTGCCGGGGTAGACGAGCGCGGTGTCCGGCGTCGGCATGTTCGGGCTCGGCGGGACCCAGGTCAGCCCGGTGCGGGCGAAGAGCTGATCGCGTCGCCAGTCCCGCACTTCGACGATCTCGAGCTTGCCCGGCGTGACCCCTTCGGCCGGCAGGAACTCGGCCGCGAAGAACCGCGCGAGTTCGCCGACGGTCATGCCGTGCTGCTGCACGATCGGCTTCCGGCCGACACCCGAGGCGAACGCCGGGTTCAGCATCGGCCCGGCGGCCTTGCCGCCCAGCGGATTCGGCCGGTCCAGCACGACGACCGCCGCGCCGACCTTCGCCGCCGCGACCATCGCCGTGTACAGCGACCAGATGTAGGTGTAGAACCGCGCGCCGACGTCGGCGATGTCGAAGACGACGGTGTCGACGCCCGCCTTCGTGAACATCCCGGCGAGCTTCGTCGCGTCGGCGCCGTACGCGTCGTACACCGGCACGCCGGTGCGCGGATCGGTGTAGTCGCCTTCGGAGCCGCCCGCTTGCGCGCTGCCGCGGAAACCGTGTTCCGGCCCGAACGCGGCGAGCGGCCGGACTCCGGCGGCGACCATCGAGTCGACGATGTGGTCGCCGCTCGCCAGGACACCCGTCGGGTTCGACAGCACGCCGAGCTTGCGGCCGGCCAGCGGCGCCCAGCCCCTGGCGGCGAGCACGTCCGCCCCGGTGCGGGTGAGCGGGGGACCTTTGCTACCACTTTCCGGCTGGGCCCCCGCGACCGAGGACCCGGCCGTCAGCGCGGGGACCGCGAGCGCGCCGGTGGCGAGGAAGTGGCGGCGGTTGAGATTCACCAGGTCAGCCCGTGGCCGAAGGGGTACTTCACCGTGCCCACGTCCTTGCCCGCGGGAACGTCCACCGGCAGCTTGCCCTGCGGCGTGACCTTTCCGAGGATCACCTTCGCCAGCGCTTCGAGCGAAGGCGTGATGTAGCCGTACGTGGCGAGCCACGTCTTGATCGGGTTCTCGTAGCCGGCGTCGTAGGGGATCTGGGCGGCGACCGCGACGACGGGCTTCCCGGTGTCGGCCAGCGCCTGCAACAGCTTGCCCTGCAACGGATACGTGCCCACGTTGTTGGTCAGCACGACGACGAGGTCGACGTTCTTCGCCGCCGCGGCCGCCTGCGCGATCTGCGCGTCGGTCGGCGTCTGGCCGGTCTGCAGCGCGGTCGCCTGCGTGCCGTGCGCGGTGAGCTTCGCGGCCAGCGACGTCGTCGTGGTCGCGCCCCAGCCGGTCACGAGCGTCTTCGCGGGCTGCTGCTTGAGCGGCAAGACGCCGCCGTCGTTGCGGATCGCGGTGATCGACCGGTCGGCGATGCCCTGCGCGGTCGCGAGGTTGGCCGGGATGCCGACCTTCGACATCACCTTCGCCGGGTCGACGAACGGCGAGGTCAGGATGCCGCGGTTCAGCTTGAGCTTCAGCACCCGCAGGACACTCTCGTCGATACGCCGCTCGGTCAGCTCGCCCTTGCGGACGGCGTCGAGCACCGAGTTGATCGCGAGTTCGAGGTTCACCGGCATGAGCAGCTGGTCGATACCCGCCTTGAGGGCCAGCACCGGGATCTCCGCGTCGGTGTGCATCTCGCGCACCGCGTCCATCGAGAGCGAGTCGGTGACGACGACTCCGCCGTATCCGAGCTCCTCGCGCAGCTTGCCGGTGAGGATCGGCTTCGACAGCGTGGCGGGCTCGCCCGACGGGTCGAGGCTCGGGAACTGGATGTGCGCGCTCATGATCGAGTCGATGCCCGCCTTGATGGCGGCCTTGAACGGCGGCACGTCGGTCTCGCGCCAGCTGGCCTCGCTCCGGTCGATCCGGGGCAGTTCGTGGTGACTGTCGGTGGCCGCGTCGCCGTGGCCGGGGAAGTGCTTCGCGGCGGCGGACACCGTCTCGGAGCGCCGTCCGGAGTTCTGGAAGCCCCTGACCTGGGCTTCGACGAACTGGCTCGCCAGCTCCGGGCGGCCGGAGAAGGAACGGACGCCGATCACCGGGTTCGCCGGGTTCGAGTTCACGTCGGCGTCGGGGGCGAAGTCCTGGTTGATGCCGACGGCGCGCAGCTCGTGCCCGAGGATGCGGGCGGCGTCCTGCGCGGCCTTGGTGTCACGGCCCGCCGAGATCGCCATCGCGTTCGGCAGCTCGGTGGCGGGGGCACCCATCCGGGTGACCGTGCCGCCTTCCTGGTCGGTCGCGATCTGCAACGGGATGCGGGCGCCACTGCGGAGAGCGGCCCGCTGGAGCCCGTTCGACAGCTTCGCGACCTGTACCGGGTCGTCGAAGTTGTCGCGGCTGTCGTTGTTGAAGTAGATGACGCCGCCCAGGTGGTACTTCTCGATCACCTGCGCGGGGGTGTCCACGCCGAAGTCGGCCTTGTTCTTGGCGTTGACCTCGTCGGCCGACTTCCCGTTCACCCACGTGACGAAGAGCTGCCCGACCTTCTGCTCCAGGGTCAACCCGCGCAGCGTCCGCTGCGCCTCCGCGTCGGCCGTCACCGGCTGCGCGGTCGCCGGAACGCCCACTGCGGCTCCAGCACCCAAGGCGAGCAGACCCGCGAGGGGCAGGGCGAGCGCATGGATCCTCCGATGACGGGCGTGCGCGATTCGGGTCGTCACCTCAAGCCTCCCAGATTCGTGCCTGA
>Ga0307518_10000116_pt1 | contig 56148 bp, 48 predicted proteins | sample 25_EM_MG_FD_203889 | JGI IMG/M metagenome (GOLD analysis project Ga0307518, IMG submission 203889) | Populus trichocarpa ectomycorrhiza microbial communities from riparian zone in the Pacific Northwest, United States - 25_EM | ecosystem: Host-associated > Plants > Roots > Unclassified | place...
AACATTGTGACGCGTGACTGTGACGCGTGACGTGTGACATGTAACATCTACTCTAAAGAGGACTATTACTAAGTCTACACTAATATGGGTCGCAGTCTTGTGCGCACTTCGTCGACGGTTTACGCCAGGTGCACGTGCGACTTCAACAACACCTTTACAATGGAATACATTTGCATGGGGTGTCATGTATGGTGTTATACTTTCACTCAGTAAGTCTGATCTTTACGATTTGTGCATGACCTGACCTTGACCGCGTAGGTGTGTCTGCTGGATATCATCGCTTATGGGCGCACCGGACATATAAGGTGACAAAAACGCTGGAATATGTTCTCGCTATCTGGGGTGCGGGGGCCGTCCAAGGCTCAATTGCTTGGTGGGCTCGTGGTCACCGCGTGCACCACCGATACACAGACACGGACCTCAATCCATACAACGCGGACAAGGGTTTTTTTTACTCGCATATAGGGTGGATGCTTTTTAAGCCTAGGCGGAAGCCCGGACCTGCGGACGTCAGTGATTTGAGAAACAACCCCATCGTGAAGTGGCAGCACCGCTACTATCTCCCTCTCGCGTTGACGATGGCCATCTTGTTCCCAATGGCCATGGCTGGCTACGGGTGGGGCGATTGGCAAGGTGGATTCGTGTTCGCGGGTTTGTTGCGAATGCTAATCGTACACCACATCAGTGCAGCTCCTTCTTTTGCACATCATTCTCCTCTGAAATTTTATAGTCAACTTTCTGCGTTAATTCAGTGTGTCACTACCTTGGTGAAAAACCGTACGACAACAGGTTGACACCTAGGGATTCCGTCATTGGCGTTATTCTTACCTTGGGAGAGGGGTACCACAACTTCCATCACCAGTTTCCTACCGACTACAGAAATGGCCACAAGTGGTATCACTACGACCCAACGAAATGGTTCATCTGGGCATGTGAAAAGCTCAGCCTTGCTTCGAATTTGAAGGTATTGTGATTTTGAACTATTTAAAGCACTAGTTGGTGTTGAGGTTGGTCCAACAGACCTTTTCCGACAATGAAGTACAGAAAGCAGAGTTGGCCATCCAGCTTAAACACCTTCGCCAGAAACAAGGAACACTCATGTGGCCAGCCGCGAAGGGTGAGCTGCCAGTGATCACGTGGGAAGATTGTAAGTTAATGCTTCCTTCTTTGTTGTACTTATAAACAGACCATTGGACGATGTCTTCCCAGATCAAAGGCAAACAGAATCTCGGGCCTTGATCTGTATTGCTGGACACATCCATGATGTCAGTGACTTTATCAACGACCACCCAGGTGGACCCCTCCTTCTAAAGAAGAACATTGGTAAGGATGCAACTACTGCATTTTTTGGAGGTATCTATGGGCATAGTAACGCGGCACATAATGTTCGGCCTCTTCCCTTCAAATCTCGTGGCTTTTTGCTAACGACATTATTTACTAGTTGCTTGCAATGAAACGAGTTGCCATCTTGCTTGGGGGTGTTCCGCACAGTCTGGATGAGAAGGTCGTACCTTCTAGCCAGCACCTCAAAGTAGCTCATTACAACGAACTAATTGCAAACAGTGGATAGCTCGAGATGTCATGAAGCTCATCAGCTTCTATTTCATAGCTAATTCGATTCGCCGACTGTCGGACGTAGAAGTTACTTGCTGCTTTATACCAATCATTGCCCCGGTCCGGAATGCGGCATGTGTAGCGCGGTTGTATGTAAATGATCCGGTTTACATCATAGGATGCAGTATCCTATCACCTGTTCGCTCCCTGAGACAGCCTCCAGACTACTACTACTTCGCAACTGCTGGTGGAGCTAGGTTCTGGGTAAGTGTTCTGCACTTCTCGTGTCCACCTCAATAATCCATATGCGTCACCAGTGGAAGCAATACCTCAGCACCTTACAAATAATCCAATTTGTCATTATTCTCATCGCTGCATTTTTTGCGGGTGAGTAGGAGTTTTATTTCTGCAATAATAAAAATTCTTACGTTCATCCAGGATACAACATAATTGCCTACAACTGGTTGCCTATATTACCCCACGTTGGAAATTGCGCCGGAAAGCTAAGTGAAGGCCTCATTGGATTTGGCATTGTCGCAACGTATCTGCTGTTGTTTGTCAACTTCTTCAATCAAACGTACAGCAAAATGCCTCGAGCGATGACGTCCCGCAGGATCCATTCAAAGGCCAAGATAGATGGGATTTCTTCGGCGACTCCACTACTCCGTGTCGACCCAAGTAGGCTTCTCAGTTCTGTGGAAGCACTGGTGCTGACAGCCTTAATGCCATAGCTGCGTGAATGGGGACAGTTGCAAGTTGCGCTCTTTTGGATTCACTCGTTACTCACATTCATTCACATCATCCCTACGTTTGTCATCACTGATACATTTAATCGCTATTTTCGTAGAGTGAGATTGCAGTTATGCCTGGCCTGGATCAATCCCGTCAAACCTTGATAGTGGCAGAGCGGCTGGCATATCTTGCCTCACCTTCCACCGCTTTCGAGGTAGGGTTTAGGTGATGCCTACAGAACCTACTAGTTTTCGGTTATCGACTACTTATGATGATCTTGGGCCAAAGTTTGAGCTCTTACACTCATAGGTCGAGGATTTCTTTCAGCCTGCTCGAGTGCTTGAGGACGCAACTCACCTTCATGATTTCAATTTGCGGGTGTCCACACGGGAGGGGTGCTCTACCAGATGGCTGCACCATAGGAAGATGTCACGATGGGATCCTCCAAAGCGTCGCCCTCACTGCATATCAATTTTATCATAGTTACCACCATAGATGACGGTATGACTTACTATCTTAGAAGTCAACTGGCATTAACCTTAGAATGCTTGGATGGTGGAGAGACACTCAGCACATACAATGTTGGCCGTGCATGCCATGACGTTAAGGACTTTCCTGTATTACGGCGATCGTCAGGTGACTGTTTAAATTCCCCCCGATTTACTGAAGCGCGAATTCCACTAGCCCACTGAACATCCTTGCAGTTGCCTGGCTTCGACACACCGTCGACGCCAAATATAAAACTGCAATTTTTTCAATTTTGGCAGACCCAAATCCAGAGCTCAGGAAATGGAGCGGGTACTTAGCAAGTTACTCACGACGGATTCCACCGCATGGAAGTCATCTGTAAATAGTATTTGCATGGACTTACGATTATAAAGAGTGTAGGTTGCGGAGAGACTCGACGGAATCCCTCAAAGGTAAACCACATGCGCCTCGACAATATTAGGTAGACGCAGGGACCAAGGGCATGATCTTGAAGGCGGCAAGGCGAAGGCAATTACAAAGACGAGGTCGATTGAAACGCACCAGTATCTCGAGCCTGGTCAATAAATATTCCTATCCGTCTATCGCTATCCTCGGCGGCCCCCTTGGCAATGGAATGTGGGAGACTGTAGTCTCGCTGACATGGCAGATTGGCATTTTGTCGAGTTCCTTCGATACAATCAGAAATAAATGTAGAATATCTGCAGAAGTGACACGAGTCGTCCCGGCGACACTCGCAGCAGCGCCAGGGCACCTGAAAGTGTAAAAAGGACAGAAGATTATATGTTGAGTTGCAGACTCGACATGAGTGACGATAGGTACGCTCCTCGGATTGGACACACCCGAAGTTCGCTGCCTCCAGGTCCGCCACTGCCGATGTAAACACCTTTCTATCGTCGCACTGATCTCCAATTTTGCTGAAATCGCTCGGTTGACTCCGAGTCCGTTTCCAAGTGGCAGGACGCCTGAATCATTACGCAATTTGGTAGCCATCTGGGTACATATTCAATTTTGATGGCAAGTCTGGTCATTCCACGTCATCAGGGAATGTTCAGTGGCAGCATCCGTGGTGCAGACAATACTTGGACATGTGGTAACAGCATGCTCATCCCAACAGAGGCTGACACGTTGCATCGAAACCCTGCTGTAGACCAAGCGTAAAAATTTCTCCAACGCGGGATATCATACAAATGGTGGTGTCTGCAAGGATCCTTTCTCGCTTTTTCGAGCATGCCATACCTCGCAGACTGCCTTCTTACGTTCATTCCTACTGGGGCTATCCCGCTCTCCCTCAGGTCGTACATTCAGGGTGAGACACCCTTGTCAACATGGCCCGCTGCATCCTCTATGACCGTGACCTACCTAACTATTGTATTTGGAACGCGAGAGATCATGAAGGATCGTGCCCCATTCAAACTTATCACTCTTTTCCGTGCCCATAACCTCTTGTTGTCCGTGGCTAGCTTCGTACTCATGTTACTCCTTGGTGAGGAAGTCATTTCGAATTGGATCAAGCTTGGCTCGTATGGCATTCTGTGTGCTGAAGAGGCCTTCACACAGGTAAGCGCCAAGGTCCACTGTGATATGACTTTGCTCAATATAACACCCTTCAGAGACTTGAAGTATACTTGCTAATTAACTACTACTTCAAGTACTATGAATTTGTTGATACCATTTTCTTGGCTCTCAAGAAAAAGCCTCTCAGTAAGATGTGTTGTTCTTGCTCTTGGTCAGTCCTAACGGTTGGCTTGCAGCGTTCCTCCATGTATACCACCATTCTGCTACGGCGATCGTGATGTTTGTAGAGCTGAACGGTCGTGCGACAGTGGTAAGTAATATACCGGGATAAAGATGCTTCCGCCGTGATAATTATTGTTTGAAGTGCTGGGTGTCAGTTGTGATCAACCTTGGCGTTCACGTCATAATGTGTAACTATGCAGTTCTGTCAAGTGTACGCTGATTGAGCCAATCTCCAGACTACTATTATTTTGCAACTGCTGGCGGAGCTAGATTCTGGGTGAGTGTGCAGCACTTCTTTTGTTCACCTCCGTACTAATGCGTCATTAGTGGAAGCAATATCTCACCACCCTACAAATAACTCAGTTTATTATCATCTTCGTCGTTTCATTCTTTGGGAGTGAGAATAGAAGCTCTATCTCTGCATTAATGAGTTTTCGTATTCATTGCCTCTATATTTCAGTGTACAACATGCTCGCTCATAACTTCTTGCCCATGGTTCCCCATGTCGGGGATTGCGCCGGAACCCCCAGTTCAGCGTTCGTTGGAGTTGGCGTTGTCGCGACCTATCTCGTGTTGTTTATCAATTTCTTCGAGGAGACATACATCAAACCCAAAGGAATTACGTCCCAGAAGACCCATGCAAGTGCCAACATAGATGGAATTTCTTCGGGGAGTGTACTCCGTGTCGACCTGGGTAAGGGTAAGCTCCTTAACTCTGGATGTCCTGGTGCTGATGACCTCAATGCGACATAGCTGCATGATTGAGAGCGGATTCTTCATTCACTTGCACTTTTCACATGGTCCCTGCGCAGTCTCCGCACTACGTCAAACTACTAGGCATCGATTCTGTGGCTGACGTTAGTCTTGAAGGTTGTCTTGGGAAATTAAGTTTTCCCAGCTTGAACCCTAGAACATTTCCCATTTATAACATGGCGTGACTTCAGTCTATTCTTGACAGTAAATCTACTCACACCATGTCGTGCCCCCTGGAACTTTGAGTGTGCGGCACATGATGCGCGATGTGGAACATACGCCGTAAAGACACGGTCGTCCTAACCGAAGTTGACACGTAGATCAACAGTGAAGACTTCTACCTCATGTCAGGCGCGGCATATCATACAAGGCGTGATGTCTGCCAGGGCCCTACCTCACAGACTGTCTCTTTACGTTCACTTCAGACCGGGACTTTCTACCCTCCCTCAAGTCCTACAGTCGATGGGGGACACCACCCTTATCCACATGACCGCCGCTGTCATTTTCCATGACTGTGACTTGCCTCACTGTTATCTTTGGCACGCGAGAGATCATGAAGCATTGTGCCCCACTCAAATTTACCACACTTTCCCGCCCACATGACCTCCTGTTGGATACCCCTGCTTTGGCTAACTCGTTTACTCACTGAAACAATTTCCAGATTACTATTATTTCGCAACTGCTGGCGGAGCTAGATTTTGGGTCGGTTTGCTGCCCTGTTTGTGTTTGCCCCAATGATTCGTGCCTGGTGAGCTGCCCACGGATAGATTGCAGGGTACGAAAACCTATGAACAGTGTGTAACTAATGTAAGTATGCCAGGAGATAAACGCAGACACGTAGATGCACTTGAGTCCGCGGGGCGGAAACTGTCTCGTAAATATTGAGCCGTAGTAACCAAGAGGATGAACTCAGAATGCAAAGATTACGAAGATGAGGACGCTTCAGGTGCACCAGTGCCTCTTCTCACCATAGCCTGGTTAACAATATCCCTGAGCAAATCTATCTCATCTATCGCTTTCCTCGGTGATTTTCCCTTGACGATAGATAGTAGAGTATCGTTGGAGACGATGTAGACCCGTTGATCCGGAAGGTTAGCGTCCTCCAAATTGTGCTTGACGTTCTCCCGAGTTTCTTCCACAAACTTCCGACGTGCGTCCTTATAAAGCCGGTCACGCTCCCTTGGATCTCCGTCTTCATCCTCACTATCATACCCATTTTCCCTCATCATGTTGCGAATATGTTGATCCGCCTTGGACCGCACGATGAAAGTCGGGATTTTGAACCGACCGCAGTTACTGAGAACGGCAATATCGGTCATCGTGAAGCGGTTATCGAAGAGCACGACAATACAGTCAAAGACGTAGAGCCCTTGTGCGTTAAAGTATTGCCAATCTGGAATCCTGAGCGTGCCTGCGCCAGGGATGTCGTACCAGACAAGCGGGTACTGAGGATTGGGGTCAGGGTATCTGCAGAAGACGCGAGTCGTCTCAGTGACACCGGTAGCAGCAGCGCCAGAATCCTTGTTACGCAATGAACGAAAAGCATTGATGAGTGAAGACTTGCCGCTGCCTGAGACGCCTGCCACTGCAAAGTGGAAGAGACCTTCCCTGTATTGGATACGTTTTTTTGCCGCTTCCAGGTCCGCCGCTGTCGGTGTGACGATGGGCTGGATCCCTTCCTTCCATCGTTTCTCCATCTCTTCCTTCGCAGAAACCGCCCGTTTGGTCTCCTCCTGGGCACGTTGGGCAGTTTTCTCCGCCTCCGCCCGGGCAGCCTCAGCTTTCAGACGCTCTTCCTTGGCAATCTTTTTCGCTTTCTTTGCCTCCGCCTTCGCCTCTGCCTCTGCCTTTCTGGCCTGTTCTTGTACTTCCCTGGCTCGCTCTCGTTCCACTGCAGCTTGCTGAGCCAGCCTTATGGCATCCTCTCGTGCCGCAAAAGTAGCAGCCTCCGCCTCCGCCCTCGCCCTGGTCGCAGCGCGCTCTGCCTCGACCATCTCCATCATCATTCTCTGCGCCTCTTCTCGCGCCCTTGTGGCGACCGCTGCAGCCTCTTCTTGATGCTCTCTTGCCCGTTGGCGCTCTTCCTCTGCTTCGCGGCGCGCCCGCTCAGCATCTTCCCTCGCTTCTTGGGCCCTGCGCTCTGCATCCTGAAACGCGGCCTGTGTATTCAAGCGACCCTCAATCCCCGCGATGGTCGGGTTTGCTGCTGGGCGACGAAACGCATGAACCAGAGAGGAGACAGTGTATCCAATGGCGGGCAATGCGGATACGACGGGTCCCATTGTTTTGTAGGTTAAAGGGTCAGTATCAGGATACGAATCAGATGGGGAAATCGAGTCAGGAGTGATCTGAAATAACGGAGAGACTGCTGTTTAGTATATTTACCAGTAGGGTCCAGGGTTGAAAACACCGTCTGGCGGGTTCGATATACATATCAGTTTCGTCATCACAAGGCCATCTCCTACATGCAGTGCTACAGCAGGTCGCAAGATGGGTGGAAACTTCCATGCCACCATATTGCCTAAAATATACAGGTGAGAGGGTTCCCCAGGATCCATTGAAAGGTTCCCTAGAATATTCGGGTGCACGAGGTAGGCGCCACAGGAAGTGAGGGGTTGAACTTACCAGACCACTGGGTAATGGGAAAATACGCAAGATGTGATGCATGTGAAAGAGGGCCGTTGGTGTTCCTTCACTACCTGAGAAGATTGGAATAAAGACGATCGTGGCGATGGTTCTGGCGTTTCACGATACCATGGGGCAGCGGAAATTACTTGAACAATATTTGGTCCTTGTGGGACACAGTAGGCTAGATACGAGGCAGCGAGTGTAGTAGGAAGTCGATAGAAACGGGAACAGAGTCTCGTGATGGCAGGGCTTCCGAGCTTATTGTGGATAACAAGGCCCTGTGAATCCTATTGCAAGTCTGGTCCAAGTTCCATTAAACTGGGGTCGAAGCTGGTCAAAGGAAAGTTTGTGCTGGGCCTACGACTGACTCCACCGTCCAATCACGTACGTTCAGAGTAGCTCCATCGTTCTTGGGGGGACTGGTGACGCCAGGTGAGTTTCAATCCTCTGAATCGAAATCCAAAGTGTTGGTTTATTGAAGAAGCGGCGTTTGTACAAGCTTGGAGCGCTTCAAGGAGGCTTGGCACTGTGCAACAACTCGCATCGAGGAATGTCGGACTGGTTTCCGTCTGCTATGTATGGGAGAGGCTAGCCTGATGAAGGCTGAGCGCTGCCTTCAAAGTGCTTCGGTCAAGTTAACGTTTGAACTAGCGCCGTTCGGAGTTGGCCGTGCCAAATGTACATACACCGCTGAGAACTGACAACCACGGAATTCTTCTACAGGTAAAATGTACAGCGGTAACAGGTTACAGCACGAAAACCATGGGAAACATGTACATGGTGTAGGTACCATCATTCAGAATGCTTCAACTATTTAGTAGGGATCTGTCGACCACGTCTCGCATGGGCCTGGGTAAAGAGGTCAGTAAGGAACTCCAATTCGTCAATGGCCTTCTTCGGACCCTTCCCCTTGACGATGTTCAACATGGTGTCGTTGGATACAATGTAAACCCGTTGATCGGGCAAGTTGGCATTTTCCAGGTTCGCCTGTACATTCTTCCTGGTTTCCTCAATGTACTTCTTGCGCGCCGCTTTATAAAGCCTAGTGCGGCGTCCAGGATCTTCATCTTCATCCTCGTCGCTATCATACCCCGTGTCCCTCATCAAGTTGCGAATATGCTGATCTGCCTTGGATCGCACGATGTAGGTGGGGATGTTGAACCGTCTGGCGTTGGTCAAGATGGCGATGTCGGTGATGGTGAATCGGTTATCGAATAAAACGAGGATGCAATCGAAGACGTAAAGACCCTGTTCGTTAAAGTATTGCCAGTCGGTGATTTTTTGGGTCCCAGCCCCGGGGATGTCGTACCAGACGAATGGGTGCTGGGGATTGCGATCGGGGTATCGACCAACTTCACGGGTAGTTTCTGTGACACCAGTGGCCGCAGCACCACCATCCTTTTCCATGTTGCGCAGACCACGCAAAGCGTTGATAAGGGAAGACTTCCCGCTACCGGCGATACCTGCAATTGCGAAGTGGAACATCCCTTCCTTGTACTGGATGCGTCTTTTCGTCTCTTCTAGCTCCTTCGTTGTCGGGGTAACGACGGGCTGAATCCCCCTCTTCCATTGCCTCTCCGCCTCCTCCTTCGCTGCGATTGCCCTCCGGGTCTCCTCCTCCGCTGCCCTAGCAACCCTCTCAGCTTCGGCGCGAGCGGCATCAGCCCTTCGACGTTCTTCTTCAGCAGCCCTTTGGATTCTCGCAGCCTCCTCTCTAGCAGCGGCCTCTGCCAACCTAGCCTGTTCTTCGATCTGTCTCGCTCGTTCCATTTCCTCCGCAGCCTGCTGAGCAAGCCTCGCGGCGTCTTCGCGGGACGCCAAAGCTGCAGCCTCTGCCTCCGACCTCGCCTGTACTGCACGGCGTTCTGCTTCTACCATCTCCGCCATCATCTTACGCGTTTCCTCGCGAAGCTTTTCAGTGGCTCTATTGGATTCCTCCTGTAGAGCCTGCGCACGCTGGCGGTCTGCCTCTGCGTCACGTCGAACTCGGTCTGCTTCCTCCCTCGCCGTTTGGGCATCTTGTTCCGCCTGCTTTTGTGCAGCGAGGGCGCGGTTTCGAGCCTCGATGTCTTCGACGGACGGGTTGGCGGCAGCAGGTGGTTCAGAGCTTCTAGAGAACCAAGAACCCATTATATTAGATGCGACAGATAGTGGACGGTGGATTCGTTCTACTGTCGTTTCAGGTGTGAATAGGTATTGTGTTGAGTCGCAGCTTGCAATCAGCGAAGGGTTTAGCTTTAATAGTCACGGCAAAGCCGTAGAGGTAGTCAATCATGCTGCCTGTTTGAGAAAGAAATCTGGTCGCGGGGAAGTGCAGTTACATCGTGCGTGATGCGGCTCCATCAGTCGAAGAAGACCACTGAGATTTGCCTTGATAGGCCGACCGACGATCCTTGAACGTTGAACATCAACCCTGGGCTGTGGGGACTGTCATCTTAATGGGCGATGGGTTTCTGTACTGGCTGCTTCTTTAATGATGATGGACACATGCAAGAATAGCGGATTGATCGGTCAGGCGCATTATCATAGAAGACCTATAAGCGCTTAAGCCGAGAAACACGCACAAAACAGCAAGGTGTAGCATGTGCTTACCAGTAAGATCACGGTAGGACCGGGAGCAACGTTGTTGCAGGCAGTCGGAATTCAACGCTGAGACCTTCCCCAGCCCGGAATTAAAATTCTTGATCACGGAAGTGCGCAGCACTGAAAGACGACAATAATGACCAAAACCGACCGAAAGCGAATACATAAGGAAGTGTGCATGTAACATCTCATGTTCTACAAACTACGAGAAGAGTTTCCGACAGTCCTCGATGAACTATACAGAGACTGATTGCTCCGATAGGCCTCGTTGTAAAGGTCTGAAAGCAGTTCCACTTCGTCGATAACCTTTTTCGGCGTCTTCTCCTTAACGATCCCGAGAAGTGTCTTGTTTGATACGATATACACTCGCTGATCAGGGAGACCGGCATCTGCCAGGTTCTGCTGAACGCTCCGACGCGTCTCTGCGACAAACTGATCTCGTGCAGCCTTATAGAGCTGCTCTCGATTGTCATCTTCGTCGGGATCGTATCCCATATCTTTCATGAGATTCAGAATGTGTTGATCTGATTTAGAACGGACAATGAAAGTGGGGATCTTGAAACGCCGACAGTTTGCAAGGATGGCCTGGTCCGTCATTGTGAAGCGATTGTTGAAGAGTACGACGATGCAGTCGAAGACATAGAGACCCTGAGAATTGAAGTACTGCCAGTCGGGGACTTTCAATGTACCAGAGCCAGGTACGTCGTACCACGCAAACTGCTCGGCGTGCAGGGTATCCACGTATCTCGACACCTCCAAGGTTGTTTCATTGACACCAGTGGGGGCAGCATTGGGATCAGAGTTACCCATGCCGCAGAAGGCGTTGATTAGCGATGATTTTCCACTGCCAGCAACGCCAGCAACGGCAAAGTGGAAGACACCATCCTTGTGTTGCACCTTTACCTTTGCGGCCCGCAACTCGTCAGGGGTAGGCGTGACCACAGGTTGGATACCTTTCTTCAACTGTCTTTCAACTTCTTCTTTCTCAGCCTGAGCCCTTCTGGCAGCCTCGGCAGCCACCCTAGCTTGCCTTTCAGCGGCCTCTTGTTCCTCTCTAGCGCGTCTAGCCTCCTCTTCAAGCTGCCTCTGGCGTCGGGCTTCTTCCTCTCGTGCTGCGATAGCGGCAAGTCGCGCAGCCTCAGCAGCAGCAGCCTGCCTTCTTCGCTCCTCCTCCATCTCGCGCCTAATCCTTTCAGCGCGCTCGCGCTCTTCCCGAGCACGGGCTTCCGCCTGCTCTCGAGCAATACGCGCAGCTCGCTCGGCTTCCTCCCTCTCTCGACGGATCCGCATGGCTTCCTCATGGGCAGCTTGGGCAGCCCTTTCGGCTTCAAGCCAAGCTTCATGCTCCCTTCGGCGCTGTTCCTCCGCTTCGCGCGCGGCACATTCCGCCTCTTCTCTAGCAAGACGGGCAGCCTCTTCGGCTTGTCTGCGTTGTTCCTCTGCCTCCCACCGTTCCCTTTGCGCTCGTTCTTCCTCTTCTTGACGTGCACGTTCAATGGCGCCCCAATCTGGTTCACAGTGACTGGAGTGGCCACCACCCATGTTCGGACTTATTTGGTTTATGGGCAAGCGCGAAGTGATAGGCTAGCGACCTGGAGAGGCGACCAGACACCGTATATATATATATATATAGACAGACTCACGACATCCTCCAGGATTCGACTATCGCCATGAGTATGCAATGCGGTTTTCGAAATGCAACTTCGGTGTGAGATGATTGGATAGGTAGCCATTGCTCGAGTTCATCGGCTTCCGCACGAGCACAGCGCAACCTACTAGGTATATACATATAACCATTGATGTGATCACGGAAGTGGGGCTACGGATCTGTGGAGTTGATTTTAATTTCCTTGGAGGTCAGTGCAATCGACGGTGGACGTCAACTGAACCCTCGACCCAGCCTGCGTTCAAACCATCTATAAAATTCACTAGAATCAAAGGACGACGAGCTCATCTTTTCCATCTCTTTGTTCCAGGGCACTGAGAGGTAGCAGGAAGAATTGAGATGCATCTTGTAGCTCCCCCAAGTCAGATGTTAATTCTGATTTGGAGGGGCAACAAGCGCATCCCAACAATGTCTAATGTTCTCTTACAGCATAGCATCGATGATCGAGTTCGCGGACGGAGAGTACGGAGGATGGTGATGGGCAGTGGCAAGGTGGGAGAGTCGTGACACTGAGCACATAAAAGGCAAGTCAGGGCAAGGAGAATACATTTCGATGATCAAGCGCTCACTACGGTGGATTGTTGAAATGCCCAGCCGCCAGCCAACCACCAGCACGTTCGATTCTACACCTGCATTTTCCAGAACACAGAGGCCACCTCATTCTAGTTGTGTAGGACATCCGAATCAACCCTACAGCGATGCACTTACGAACCTCCGAACTTACAGATCACCGAATTGGTACTCTAAACATACCCGTTTCCATTCTCCATGACTTTTTCCCTCAATACCTCGGCCGTGATAGGTGTATTTGGTGGTGACGAAGCTGTCGCTACTATGGCTACTGTACACGTGTACGAACGCAGGAAATGGCTCGGGTGGTACAACTCCCCCGGCGCATATACCATCGCCAAACGTTACGGGCTGCTCACCAAATCCAGAATGTTTACTGGATTCTTCCCCGGTGTCCACACGGATCCCGCTACCTTGTTCGAGCTAGATGGATGGAAGGGTCCCAGATTCAGAGCCGCGCACTCTGGGAGCGTTTTTGATGAAACTGGACACTTGGCTTCTTTGTTCTTGAAGGAGTGTTCAGAGTTGCGCGGAGTACCGGTGGACGGACGCAAAACGCAACCAATAGATGTTACGATCGCCGAGCTCCATCATGTGCCAGAGCGCAAAATGAACCCCGAACGACTGCAAATGGACACCCCCATCCTCGCCTGCATCCCCATCTCTATTAGCATCGGGATGTCTGTCTTCTGTGCCGTCATTGGAGACCGGTATTCCTCTTCCATGATCCTTCTCGGCGTCGTTGCTAGTGGAATTTCGTGCTGGGTGATCGGTTCCGGCGAATTCGTCTTTGACCACCCAGAGGAAGCCGCAGGCAGCCCACCAGGGGACGGGGTTCTGGAGTCCGACAAGGAGGTGGTTATACTCAGAGGAGAAGAGGGCGCTGTCAACTGCATAACCCGTGGACGCTTCTCCCTGATCTTCGACAGCGAGCCCAAGTATCGCAATATTGGATGGTGCTCTGTATTGCTGATGTTCCAGTTTATTGCACAACTGCTACTGGTCCCACAGGGCTCGCTCTTTGGCCAGCTCATGTTCGTCTCCTCGCTTGCTGTTTCGTGGGTGTATAACCTGTGGTTATCGTGCTTGAACAAGGAGAAAATACAGAGAGAGATTCTGATTAAAAGCGTACTCAGACGGCCAAAGCTAACCAAGTTCACACTTGGTACGCGGACGTCAATGGCCATATTCGTCCTCCTTGTCCTGAAACCCGAAGAACCGGAGCTTATTCTCGACGACCTACTTTACAATGACAATCAGGTGTGGTCATGGTTCAAGGCCACCATCACATCCCGCCTGTACAAAAAAGAAGAGCTTCGTTTCGGACCAGCCGATTGGGGTGTGGCCACCATGTCGGAGAGGGACCAAAAACTGTTGGAAACGTTGTACGGGGATGCACAGTCAGCTTATGATGGATATCTCAAGCTTTGCAATACTGTGGATGATCCCCGTGTGATCCATTGATGGAGGAGTCCCTTGCGAGGTCCACCTGTACGAGCTAGTATTCCCCTGTCACTGATACCCAGCCTCATGTAACGATGCGCCAATACCACCATACTTACGTCGATTCTATCTGAAAACACTGTTGCAACGATCGAGCCATTTACTAGGGTGGCGCAAATGCAAGTCATGTCCGTTGTACATGAGTTCAGGTTCTTAGGGGGAAGGCGTATAGAAACCTCGTGGCGTCTGGCTACATGTCCCTCCGCTCAGCCTTTGTAGTATATTTCTTGACAAGTCAAGCTCTGTAGTAAACATTGGCTTGCTGAATCCCCAGCCAGCGATGTATGTAACTCAAATATTGAACACACGAAGCGCCAATAATCGTGGTGGACAATCGATAACTCTACCCACGACCCTTGAGTTGTCCCACCCTGCCTTGCCTGTATCGATTGGTCTTTAGGCGCCCTGAACATGCTGGCTCAAATTGCGGGCACTGTCAGTGGCAGTCTCAACAGTTTCGCCAAAATGCCCATCATTCCTCAGGCTGCCGCTGCCCTCGGCCAACGTTCTCTGGTGTTCGCAGCCCCGTTCAGCGGCTCCCACTTCAGCCTGGACACATCGGGCGTAGCAGGTGTCTTTGGTGGTGAAGAGGCCGTCTCTGCGATGGCCACCGTTCACGTCTACGAGCACAGGAAATGGCTGGGATGGTACAACTCGCCTGGCTCGTACGAGATCGCCAAGCGCTATGGCAGACTCGCCAGGTCAAAATTCTTCGACGGCCTCTTCCCAGGTGTCCAGACAGACCCCGCCACACTGTTCGAGTTGGACGGGAAGAAGGGACCCAAGTTCAGAGCGGCGCACTCTGGGACGGTCATCAACGAGACTGGCCACTTGGCCGCTTTGTTCATGAAGGAATGTGCAGACTTGAATCATGTTGAGATGATCCCTGGCAGGACCACGAAGCCAGTGGGCGTCACTATCGCTCACCTTAACCATATCCCCAGACACGAACAGTACCCAGCGCAGTTCCGCACTCTTGCTCCCGTTTATGCCAGTGTCCCCATCTCCATTAGCGTCGGGACATGTGTCACGTCTGTCCTGTCTGGCGATTGGTATGCCTCCGCCATGATCTTGCTCGGTATCCTCGTCAGCGGCTTCTCTTGTCTTGTCATTGGATCCGGAACTTTACTTTTTACGCACCCCAACCCAGCAGAGGCGTCACCCCCTGGCGACGGTGTTCTCGCTTCTGATCAAGACATTGTTATATTGCGCGGGGAGGAGGGCGCTGTCAATACTATCACACGCGGCAGATTCTCCCTTCAATTCGAAAGTGAACCTCATTACAGCAATATCGGATGGTGCTCCGTCCTCCTCATGATCCAGTTCATCGCTCAGCTACTTCTCATTCCTCAGGCCACCTTATTTGGCCAAATAATGTTCGTCGTCTCTCTCTCTGTCTCTTGGGCATACAACTTGTGGCTTTCTTCGTTCGACAAAGAGGAAATCCAACTAAGGATTTTGAAGGACAATATTCTGCAGCATCCAAAACTCACGAAGTACATGCTTGGCACACGCACCAGCATGGCCGTGTTTGTTCTTCTCGTTTTGAAAGCGGACGTGGAGGAGGCGCAGAAAATCATGGACGTCCTTCTACCCAACGACACCAAGGTATGGCGCAAGTGGAAGACCACTGTCATCAACCGAATCAAAAATGAAAAGGGGTTCGAATTTGACGACCGGGAACTCTTGCAGTTCACCCCCAAAGAGAAGGAGTTATTGGATACGCTCTTTAATGATGCACGGGACGCCTATCGTGGCTTCCAGCGATACCAAAGCACGGGCCAGGGCCCGACTCACGATACTCACAAGTCTTGATGACCTACACGCATTTGATATCCTTCATGTGGATTCCAGCACTGTTAGCACTTGCTTTGAGTACGGTATGCTCTGTTTTACCAATCACGCACACATCCTATACATCTCATGGACTGTTGTTATCTCTCCATCATCCCCTTGTACTATCATTTTACCCCACTGTTTCGGTCATCTGTAACCTCAGCATTATCGTGGTCTGGAGCCTGTTTTACTTGACACTGAGGATGGTGCTCATATCCCCCACTGGTCATCATCTTGACCAGGTTCCTTCCCACCTGTTCGTCGAGGTGTAAATTCTAGTACCATATGATAGCTAATACCGCCACAGAAACAGGAAACCACGCAAAAGATGGCACGCTGCGTCAAGCTCGTTGGCGCACATATTGAATGAGCGCATCCGGAGATATTCGGCCCCTAAGATTATGTGCTTAGTCAGCGTGACAGCGCCAGACTAGGCGGGCTTGCAAAAATCCTTGACCGAAGCTTTGACCGTACTGACAATGATCTCCTCCACAACCATGTCTCAACGTCCCCTGCAAGATCGTACCTCGCATGCGCAGAGATCACCTCCGGGGATCTCGTTCAAGCAAGCAGGCGCTCCGTTCAAGTCCCCCCACAACTCTCGTTACCATCCTTTCTACAGAAAACCAGCCTCTGATCAGTACACACATGCACATCGCAACGCATCTAAGCACTGTCAAAGGCGAACCTCCTCGCATGAGGCTGCCCCGCTATTGACTCGTCTGAGCAGCAGCAGCAGTCCACAATCACCCGTGAACACGCTGTTGGATAGGATCGGTGCGCAGGCTGATGGAGAGGAAGAGGAAGAGGAGGGTGCAATCGACTCCGACGATGGTGTCGCTGTTGCACAGTTAGACCCTCCAGAGCCTGGTGAGCTTGAGTGGGAGACCCATAAGCCCGTGGTGGTGGAGCCTGGCGAGGTTGAGAGATTCCTAGAGTCAGTGATTGGGCCTCCTCCACCACGGGTTCCAGATATGTCACTCTTGGTATGTCGTTTGTCTCGAGTGCATTCACCAAATACCGTATTTGCTCATGGACATGCCCAAGGCGGAAGAAGCATGCGGGCCTGATCGGGTCTTAAAGGAATCTGATGAATGTCCCCCCGGGCTGATGTACATCAAACAAGAAACGAGTCATTCTCCATTTCCCCATTTCACGGCTGAGACTGAGAATCTGCGAAACACACATACTTCATCGTCCAGTCCCGCAGTGCGTACACCTCGTCTCCACGACCACGTGGAGTCTCCTGCACCAAGACCGTCGACTTCTGTCCTTGAGCATTGCAGAGAGCGTCTCGTGCCTGTTATGCAAGCAGCTGCGACTGCGAGAGACTCGAATCCACGTTCCCTAGAAAACACTACGCATGCGCAACAGTGTACCACATTCCGGCTCTCCGATGACCAATGCGAAGCGCTGCTTTGTCTAGCAAAAGATATGAGGGCACAACTACATCATATGCCTACACGTGAGCAAGGGGATGATAGGCGTGAAGCGGCTGAACACCGGGGTCGCAGGAACGATCTTGGCAGTCAACCTGATCGCCTCACTCCGTGGAGCCGTCGTGATTTGCCTGCTAGACACGGGTCTGTGGATGGTACAGGGACACCGCTACGGCGAGACAGTGACATGACGCTGGTAGATGTTCCCGGCTGCAAAGATGTTTCGTCTGCTTTCTGCGCATTGCAAATCGGCTCTGTTGGTACGGAGAAAAATTATGATTCTCTGTCCAAGGAGGAGGGAATGTCGCCTGTATTACCCAAGGCGGGTGTTTTCAACAACAACATCGCAGATCGCCCAGAATCTATTTTCGAATGTTTGGATCTGGAAGAGATCGTTGCTCCGCCCGTCCCAGAGGTACAACAGCTCACAGGACCTGGTATTTGGTCCAAGCATAACGGCAGCGATATGCCAGATGTTCATAATGTAGAAATTATAGTAGGCGAAGACCTGTTCTCGCCCGAAACCGGAAGGTAAACGTTTCCTTTTGTAAGTCTGCGCGGGTTCTCAAGGGTATGATCAACAGAATCAACGTTATCACACGCGTATACTGTCTAAGTAAAGGTAAAGAGGTACCCGGGATCGACCACGAGGATCTCACTCCGGAGGCGCTCCAGAACAGTATATCTCAATGGCCTCGAAAAGGTTCACTTATTATTCAAATAAATCCGGACCTCACCCAGGGGAAGACCTGGCTACCGCAAGCACTAGTACGTCTCTGCCGCAGCTCCCTGTGTATTTTCTGACCGCTTCTAGGAATCTACGTCATTTTTGGATGTAACCCCCTATATTTCTCCCGGAAAGAATGTCTTACGTTGCATTTTCTTATCTAGTCTGTCAGATTTCACCTTTGTTGTATGCGCATTCCCACTCCCGCCCGACGAAGCGGCCTGGAGGAATGATAATTGGCAGTCTACATCCTTGTCTTCAACGACACCTGCACCGATAACTCACGCACCAACTAGTAATATGGGCACCCTCTTTTAACTTTGCGGAGTTGGCTACCAATTGAACCTGCCTTCACCTTCTCTCACTAAATTAATTCGTTACCTTATCAGTTCATACATAATCCGGCTACATATCATGTTCGTGCACGTACAGTTACATGGTCATGTAATACTCAACAGAAAATGTGAAATAGTGTAGCTGGAGACGTTTTTATGAAACCATAACGACGGATGGGGGATGCGCAGGACTAATACTCATGCCCCCAAATGACTCGCCAAGTCCATCCGCATCCGAACTTGATTGTGGTTGACCGGGTATACTAAGTCCTCCCGTACCAGAAACCAGACCAGCAGCATTCGACATCAAATTTTTCTGCGAGTTTCCTTCTGCGCTCTGGCGGTCGTCGTCTTCATCGTCAACGCTATCGTCGTCTGCATCCGCCTCGTCTTCGTCCTCGTCATCACCGATTGCTACTGACGTCCAATCTCGGTATACTCCTTGGATATATGGACTTGACCTAGGGAGCTTGTATGGGTCAAATGGAAAGAACGTGTGCAGTTCGGCTTCCAGGAATTCCCCACCGACGGCTTTCGGTAACACCGACATGCTACCCGGATTTGGATTGTACTCTGAGCGTTTGTTTGCCTCGAGTATCGAGTAGCAATATATAAAGTCCGTAGCTTGTGCGACATGAGCGAATTGCATCACGACGTTGGGCGAACAGATCTTGCAAACGTAGTGTAATGAGTGTACTCGGGTGATATCAACTTAGTAGTATGCTCACCTTCAATGGATTAAGAGGCGACGTTATCACTCGTTGGATGACACTCAGCTCGGTCATCCACTTCTTCTTACCCGCGCACTCTTCTGCTTCATCAAATTCCTCTTCGAGGTCTCTCCAACGGAAACAAAATATGAGAAAAAAAGCCTGCGCAATAGCGTAGAATACGCCGTGATGCGCCATCCCTGTCAGCTCTCCGCCCGCCTGTACAACACTGTCGAACGCGTCCAGATGACTCCGTAAGAATGTACACAGGACGGAAACGACGCGACGTGCGGCTTCGCGGTCCACGAACTTTGCACGGCTGACGAAAGAGGCGATATAGCTCGCGGCAGCTGCACGTGTCACGGCTGGAACATCTTGCCCAAGCAATGCTTTTTCCACTAACAGTCCCTGAAAAAGATCACTGAACTCTGGATCCAACGAGGAGTACCAGAATATCAGAAACTGGGTGTATCGAGATTTGAAAGTGCGGATGATGGTACGCTCAAAGATGGCGAGGAGGGTATGGAATTGCTTTGCTCGCAGTGTACGTCCAGATTCAGCGGATATTGGTGGTGATGGACGGGGTGAGTTGGGTGAGTGTAGTGCATTTATTGGTGTCGTGAATGAGGACCGCAGTGTTGTCGCTGTCTCGGCAGCGAAATGCAAACTGTTGAAATGGTCCAATATAAGTTTGAGGATCGAGTCAAGTTTATTGACCATGTCCTGTATGTGCTGTGCATTTGCTGGCAGATCTGGATTACTGTCCCGACCTCTGTCACTTCCATCGGAAGAGAAATCCGATTCTACATCCGAACCTTCGTCGTCCTCATCGTCCTCGTCGGGATCCTCGTCTCCTTCTTGACCGACGACGACATCAAACGGGTCGAATTCAAAAACCTCACCATTTCCCAAGGCGCCGTCTTCTTCATCGAGTTCTTCAAGTTCTACCTGAATTTCGACCTAAGGAGGAACGGTCAATAAGAGAATACGTGACGAAGCTAAAAACACATGCGTCTATTTGTAAAGCACGATCTATAATCAGGGCCAAGATCCGATCCGCCAATTCGGAACAGTATTCTGTTACTCGTAGGAGATTGCGGATATATGTTACTTGCGCAACCTGAGGTTGACGCTTGTGGGGGAAATTACGAACAAGTAGGGGCTGCAAGGTCGAGGGTAGAGTTGGAATAAGGGCTAGCAAATAGTTAAGAAGGTAATGTAGGCGATCATAGATAACTCTGCGTGTTATTGGGGCGCCAGAGCTTTCTGGCCCACTAGCATTGAGCGCTTGCAAACCCGATTCTACAATAGTATGATTTCTATGCAGATATTTTCTTGGGAAAGACTACGCACGATATGTTAAGCCTTGTGAGATCTTGCCAAGCACGAGGGAGAGGTATTCGGGACGAGCACTGAGAAGCATCCCGATGAAGTCGGTATATGTCTTGACAAAATTCGCATCCATCGTTGTCCAGGGTAGATTAACGATAGCTTCTACAAGAGGTGAATGTCGTCTCTCAAGTCTGGAGAGCACGTGTGACAACGAGACAATCCACAATCGCAATTGCGACGATGACGTTGCGTTCTCTCTGGCCTTTCTAGGATTAAACTGATCTACGAGGTCATCGAAATCCTTGCTCTGGCCCTATCACAAGCCCAATCAGCACAGGAGTAAGCTAGCACGAGACCAGACGCACATCAAGTTTTCCCTGCAGAGCCTTGTTAATGAATGCAATGTACATGTCCCTCTTAAACTGCTCATCCTGCTTTACCCGCGAATTAGTGGCAATCGGCCGACGCATCAGCAAGTCCAGTGTATCGGCAGGCTGAGCATTGGAGCGCGATGGCTTGAATGATGGGCGTTTCGCGTACTTTTCGAGTGAAATTTTGGGCTGCGATTCGATGAAGCGCGCTGACGGTGAAAAAGGGCCCGACTTTGGTGTTCGTTGGTTGAACTGCGAATGTGTTGAGTGAGGGTCCATTTGCCCACTCACACAGCTGAGGCAATTTTTTAGTAGACACAGTCAATGGAAATTGGATACAAATATACGCGGATATGGTAGTTCCTGACCAATTTTTCCTCAAAGGCCAGTTTGTCCTTGAGCGCGGCTTCTTTCTACACCATATTCAAGTTGACGATGTCGACATCACCGTTCTCGTCTGCGCACAGACTCTACGTCAAGTCGCTGTACAGGCGAATGCTGAAGAATGAGCTCGATTGGGTGGTTCGCAGGGACATCTGGCGTGGAAGAGCGATGATGATAAGGGCCGAGTTCGAACGTAACAGGTGAGCTGGACTATTCAAAAGCATTTCTAGTTCTTGTATGTCTATCCCACACGAAACAGGGACGTACATGACCCCAGAGCCCTGGCGCAGATACTTGAAAAGGCCGAAGCTGATTTGGCGCAGAAGCTGCACCCTGATCCTTATATCGGTAAGTTATCCTACACCTCGTTTATTCCGACAGTTGAGGTCGGTCATTTCCAGCACCTACTATGCCTGGTGGCACGAAATGGTGGGTATCCTTTTTGATAACCTTTGCATATTTACTGAATATTTCATGTTGCTCAGGGAGCGCAACATTCCTGTAAGCCTCAACGATTCCTGTCTCTCGGGTGTCAAGTCTCTTACTCGACTATTTTCAGCCAACCATTGCACCCATATATGACCACATTTCCGAGGGTCACCACTAGCTATTCGATGCCTGTCGTTAGAATAATGCGCTAGCCGCTCCTGTTCCGCCAATGCGCACACAACTTTGGGCTTATATCACACAAGAGACTTCCTCACCCGTGTATCCAGTTTTGTCCTGTTCAACCGAATTTTTGAGGCAAGTAAATACTGAAACTTTGGAAGTTGTAAACATCCCGAGGTGGGCCACTTCACATTCAATAAATAAGCAGGTAAGATACATCAGTTGTCAGTTCTCTTCCGGAACATCATTCTAGCAACTGGATCCGCTATGATATTCAAATCCCAGTATATATTTCTTGGAGGAGAAGAGTCGTCCTCGAGCTTCACGTCATACGATGACACGATATATGCAAGCATCATTTTCAGCTCGTTGGCAGCCAAGAACCTTCCTGGGCTACAAGCACGAAAGCATAGATCAGTTTCGCTCACACGAGGTATGTGTCACCCTACCATGCGTGTTTCCCAATACCGAAGGGAAGGTAATCCTGAGTTACCGAAGTCAACTGGACCCTAGGATTTTCACCTTCCCCATCCTCTGGATTAGAAAATCGGAACGGATTGAATGCATCTGCATTCTCGTATACAGAATGATCGTGATGGATGGCTCTAGTGGGAACCACAAGACGAGTGCCTTTGGGTATGAAGGTTCCGTCCGATAGGACCAGATTCTTCATGGCTTTCCGTTGTACACTCGCTGAAACATTTGATGTCATGAGCCCGTTGAAAACGAGGGAACAGTAGATCATACCAGTGAGAACACCCTCGAGTCGTTGAGTCTCTGTTAGGAAGCTGTCGACTCTATGCATCGCTGCGATGCCCTCTTTTGTCCACCCGTATTTCTCAACGGCAGCCTTGACTTCTTCGCGGAGAGGCTGTGCATATTGCGGATTGGCAGCCAAATTGAACAGCGCTTGGATGAAAGTCTGTCTAGACGTCAAATCGCACTCATGGGGGCGATGATACTATGGATAACACACAGTTGTTGTTGACTAATCGCAGTTAGCATATTCACGATGTACTTAAACAAGACGGACACTTACGTGTATCGAGACAAAGCCCATAGTTAATATGCGCACTGTCAACAGTTTCGTTGTGGACTCCTCCCTCTCATCCATTATATGCTGGAGAAAATCGGTCTTTGCAATGATAATATATGACAGGCCATCGAAGAAATTCCCAACGACTTACAGGTTTGTTGCACCATTCTTTCCCATGTTCATCCATGCACTTCAGCCGTTCCTTAATAATCGAGTCAAGATGTTTCATCCCTCGCTTGATGGCCTTTCTGGTATTCGGCACGAACTGTACGACGAAACTGATCGCAATATCAGTTGGTGGGCCTGAACAGAGCCGTGGACAATATGACACTGACGGCCTCAGAAATTTCGGGAATATGTTTAGGAAGTTTGCATCTTTCATGACATCGACTGCGAATTTCGAGTTGAGGTCGATCCAGTCAGCATTTCGGCCTGAACGTTAAGACTTCAGCACGTATTGTCAAGTGAAGTCACCGACTCACAGAGTGGTATACCAACGAAAACGCGACTGTTCGCCCTGCAGATGATCTCGCGCATACTTGCTGTGGCAGGAATACTCGTCCATTCTATCAAGGGTATTAGTATATAGGGGAAAGAATGTCATTACAACGAAAACACCATTGTCCTTGACATCCAATACTTCATCGAATGCGGTAAATAACTCGTCTGTTATATCAGGGTAGTAATGAGAACGTGTGAGATGCTTTCGAACGACAGCGACATGGTAGGGATTAGAAGTAATGCCTCGGCCAACCAAATAATCGAGCATGGCAGTCTAGGAAATTGTCAGCTGTCGATATAGTCCCCTGAAATTGTACTCACCTCGTTGCCTGCCTCCATGAGGGACAATTCATCATCTGGTGATTTTTTGATATCTTCGAGGTGATGGCGCCCCATGACAACAATCCAACGACTGAGGCTTGCAGCCTTAAAAGGCGTAGTCTTATACTTTTTGGAATACATTAGAGTAACGTATTTCTGGCGCCCCTCAGAACGTACTTTATGGTAACCACCCTGTAAGATCTGCGGAGCGCCGCCTACGTATTTGAATGCCGAAAGGTATGATCCAAGCCATGTCGAGTGTCCAAAAGATGGGATGTGGTCTAACTGATTGAACTTAGTGAGTTAGGCCGTCTGCTCACGATTATACCGAGTAGATAACTTGCCTTTGAGCTCCGAAACAATGTAAGCACGATTGTGGAAATAACAACGCAAATGGCAGCGAGATATGGATGTGTCAGCAAGAAGGTTTCCATAATTGCAGGAGGTGACTGGATGAGATAATAGTTTATTGGGAGATGGCTACTTATAGTTTTTGGTGGGCTTTATGTCTTGAACTTGCCGGCAAGGAGCCACATGGCAGCCACGGCGTTTGAGCGCCACAGTATCCTCCCAAAGCCAGACCCTGAGGAAGATAAATGATTCCTCCAACGGAATAGCCTTCTTCCAACAAGAATTTATTCACCGGGGTAGTTGCAAGTCACAGGCCTTTCCCTGGTCTTGTGCAAGCCCCCTACCGTGAGCTGATAACTACGGCATTCCGATTTCAGTACGGATTGGTACGGTCAATCCTTCCATGACACGTAGTCACTGCCCACGATCGGATGGGGGGATTATAAACTCCGGCCGAGTCCGTGTTGATCGAAGTTTGAAAGTTTGATGAGACTTGCGCTCTTAATGCGAAGAATGTCAGATATTCCCCAGGTTACAGTCATTTTCAGTTCTTGCAGTCAAAAGGACTTGGAGCTAATGCTTGCCTGGAAGTTCGGAGAAATTTCTCTGGATGAGTCTTTCTAACATACAACTGAGATGTCCATGGGTCCCACCACTTCTTCGGATAATCCATTAGTCCAAGCTGTTCCCACACAGGTCGGCGGCAACAAACAACTTACCAAGTGTGTAGTTTGTGTATCGTGGCGGAAATTTTAATGTATATATCGATACAGTGCGGTTACTCCAACAAGACAGTGCCAGAACTTCCACTGGCAACCTGTATATATGTGGGTTTTTGAATATCATCCTGTTCCTGTCCACTACATAAGAGGTCAATTAGTAAAATGGGAAGGGGTGCCAGTCACTTGCACATTGACTCTATATTCCGCCCTGACAACCCCCTTGAACTTGTAGCCGAAAATCTTAGAGGTGAACAATCTTACCTGTAAATTACAAATCTTGTTGACATAACTTGCATTCCATGGAGGAATTATGTAAATTACATCGGATGACACCTGCCTGGAAACTCAATATCAATTGCCCGAACGAAGACCACCCGAAAGCTCGAGTCTTCGCCCCATTACTCACCCGATCAGTGTGCACGAATCTGGTCCACACTGGGATGTTAGAAGAGCACCTTGGTGCGTATGTAAGTGCAATGCCGAGCTGGATGCCAAGGACATAATATACACTGCCCAACGAGTGGGAAGCCAAGAGACAAAACGTTGATGAGATAACGCGTAGGAGAAAGGGGGAGAGGTGGCCTTCAGCAACGTTGAAACATCTCCGACATCTTTGGTTCCATTCAACACCTCGGGCGAGGCAGTAACAGACACGACAGACGTTGCAAGTGCGATGACCTCAAGGTCATCGTCGAATAGGTATACCCATTTTGTGCGGAATACAAGGAATATAGGGCTGGACGTGTGAATATATTCCAATGCGGGAAGGAGGTGTAGGAAAAGGATTTAGGACTCTTATAAAGGCTCTCAGCAAGGCAAGGAAAGCCAGGTGAATTTACCATGATGCCCAACTTCGAGCCTGCTCCATCATCAGGACGATCCAGTAGGTAAAAAGGTGTGTACGAACGACAGTACTGACGGACGACATCTGCAGTTGATAGGCAGGGCGTGAAGTCTTGATGGCACATACTTATCAGGGTATGCGAAGAGGTATGCCCATTTATTGCGGAACACAAGCAAGGCGGTACTAGATGCTACGAAGCAAAATGGGAAGATCCGTCATCTTCGACATCCAGAAAGCAGCAAACGAAAATACCAGCAAATGGCTGCTATGGAAACGGCCATGAAAATGGATACCATTGCAGCCCGGCGTGCTTTACCGAAGCAGGTTGCTGATCCTGTTTGTTCGGGTTATTGAAACGCAGTGGGGAACTTACCGTACAGATACAGCCACGCCCATTGCAAGTGGTGCGCGGCAAGTGGAACTGGACCAAGGTTAAATCATAAGTGGTGATCAGTAACATCGTTCTCCATCACCCACTCCATCAAATGATGAAGTGATGACCACTGACAGACTTGCGGCCACTGCAGGTTACCACCACAGCTTCTGAGCCTTGTCGCGTGACGAAGGAGACAAGATAACACTTATAACCTGTAAGCTCCCAGCCCCACCATCCCGACACAATTTTGCCTAATGATAAACATGAACATCACAAGTAGGTCCGAACCCGGACAGAAGCCAATCACTCACTAATTCCTGCTATGCACAACCGAGCGAGTATTCTCCATCCATTCCACACGCAATTCCGGCGAGCGGTACCCATACAGAACAGATACGAGAGACACAGGGTTGAAGGTAGTCTCGAACCATTATGGGAAATTCAGGTAAACACGGAAAGCAAATGTTTCCGAAGTAATGCAAGGCTTGGCTCATCTTGCAAACATGAAAAAATGCATGAAATGAAATAAAAATATCAAAAATGATTTTGGGACAGATTGTCACATTTATGGTATTACTTGTCACATCTTTGTCACGAAATCATTTTTAATTTTTTTTCTTTCATTTTATGCACTTTTTTATGTTGGAACATGAAAAGCTTTGTATTATTACTCATTTAATTACCAAATATGGAAAGTGGTGTGACAATGCGTGACTTTGCAATGACTTTTTTTTGTCCGACATAATGACAGCGAAACTGTTGTATAGGATAGTGCCACACAAGAGACTTCCTCAAGTGCATCCAATTTTGTCCTGTTCATCCGGATTTTGAGGCAGGTAAATATCGAAGCTTTGGAAGTTGTATGTAGACATCCCGAGGTAGGTTCAATAAATAAGCAGGTAAGATACATTAGTTGTCAGTTCTCTTCCGGAGCATCATTCTAGCAGTTGGATCCGAGGCGATATTCAAATCCCAGTATATATTTCTTGGAGGAGAAGAGTTGTCCTCGAGCTTCACGTCATACGATGACACGATATATGCAAGCATCATTTTCAGCCCGCTGGCAGCAAAGAACCTTCCTGGGCTACAAGCACGAAAGCATAGATCAGTTTCGCTCACACGAGGTATGTGTCACCCTACCAGGCGTGTTTCCCAGTACCGAAGGGAAGGTAATCCTGAGTTACCGAAGTCAACTGGACCCTAGAATTTTCACCTTCCCCATCCTCAGGGTTAGAAAATCGGAACGGATTGAATGCATCTGCATTCTCGTATACAGAATGATCGTGATGGATGGCTCTAGTGGGAACCACAAGACGAGTGCCTTTGGGTATGAAGGTTCCGTCCGATAGGACCAGATTCTTCATGGCTTTCCGTTGTACACTCGCTGAAACATTTGATGTCATGAGCCCGTTGAAAACGAGGGAACAGTAGATCATACCAGTGAGAACACCCTCGAGTCGTTGAGTCTCTGTTAGGAAGCTGTCGACTCTATGCATCGCTGCGATGCCCTCTTTTGTCCACCCGTATTTCTCAACGGCAGCCTTGACTTCTTCGCGGAGAGGCTGTGCATATTGCGGATTGGCAGCCAAATTGAACAGCGCTTGGATGAAAGTCTGTCTAGACGTCAAATCGCACTCATGGGGGCGATGATACTATGGATAACACACAGTTGTTGTTGACTAATCGCAGTTAGCATATTCACGATGTACTTAAACAAGACGGACACTTACGTGTATCGAGACAAAGCCCATAGTTAATATGCGCACTGTCAACAGTTTCGTTGTGGACTCCTCCCTCTCATCCATTATATGCTGGAGAAAATCGGTCTTTGCAATGATAATATATGACAGGCCATCGAAGAAATTCCCAACGACTTACAGGTTTGTTGCACCATTCTTTCCCATGTTCATCCATGCACTTCAGCCGTTCCTTAATAATCGAGTCAAGATGTTTCATCCCTTGCTTGATGGCCTTTCTGGTATTCGGCACGAACTGTACGACGAAACTGATCGCAACATCAGTTGGTGGGCCTAAACAGAGCCGTGGACAATATGACACTGACGGCCTCAGAACTTTCGGGAATATGTTTAGGAAGTTTGCATCTTTCATGACATCGACTGCGAATTTCGAGTTGAGGTCGATCCAATCAGCATTTCGGCCTGAACGTTAAAACTTGAGCGCGTGTTGTCAAGTGAAGTCACCGACTCACAGAGTGGTAAACCAACGAAAACGCGACTGTTCACCCTGCAGATAATCTCGCGCATAATTGCTGAGGCAGGAATACTCGTCCATTCTATCAAGGGTATTAGTATATAGGGGAAAGAATAACGTTACAATGAAAACACCATTGTCCTTGACATCCAATACTTCATTGAATGCGGTAAATAGCTCGTCTGTTATATCAGGGTAGTAATGAGAGCGTGTGAGATGCTTTCGAACGACAGAGACATGGTAGGGATTAGAGGAAATGCCTCGGCCAACCAAATAGTCGAGCATGGCAGTCTAGGAAATTGTCAGCTGTCGATATAGTCCCCTGAAATTGTACCCACCTCGTTGGCTGCCTCCATGAGGGACAATTCATCATCTGGTGATTTTTTGATATCTTCGAGGTGATGGCGCCCCATGACGACAATCCAACGACTGAGGCTTGCAGCCTTAAAAGGCGTAGTCTTATACTTTTTGGAATACATTAGAGTAGTGTACTGCTGGGGTCCCTCAGAACGTACTTTATGGTAACCACCCTGTAAGATCTGCGGAGCGCCGCCTACGTATTTGAATGCCGAAAGAAATGATCCAAGCCATGTCGAGTGTCCAAAAGATGGGATGTGGTCTAACTGATTGAACTTAGTGAGTTAGGCCGTCTGCTCACGATTATAATACCGAATAGACAAACTTGCCTTTGAGCTCTGAAACAATGTAAACACGATTGTGGAGACAACAACGCAAGTAGCAGCGATATACGGATGTACCAGCAAGAAGATTTCCATGATTGCAAGAGGTGACTGGATGAGATAAGGGTTTATTGGGAGATGGTTACTTATATAGTTTTTGGTGAGTAGTAAAGACTTTATGTCTTGAGCTTGCTGGCAGGGAGTCACATGGCAGCCACGGCGTTGGAGCGCCACAGGCAAATTAGGTATCCTCCAAAAGCCAGACCCTGAAGAAGATAAATGGTTCCTCCAACGGAATAGCCTTTTTCCGACAAGAATTTATTCACCGGGGTAGTTGCAAGTCACGGGCCAAGCGAAGCCTTTCCCTGGCCTTGTGCAAGCCCCCTACCGCGAACTGATAACCACGGCATTGAGAATTCAGTACGGATTGGTACGGACAACCCTTCCATGAAACGTTAACTGCGTATGAGCGCCCCGGATGGGGAAATTATAAACTCCGGCCGAGTCCGTGTTGATCGAAGTTTGAAGATTTGATGAGTCACTGAGTCACTGAGACTTGCGCTCTTAACATGTCGAATATCCCCCAGGTTACAGTTCTTGCAGTCAAAAAGAGCTGGAGCTAATGCTTGCCTGGAAGTTCGGAGAAATTTCTCCATTTTTCTAATATACATACAACTGACGAGATGTCCATGCACTGCTTTTTAGGGTAATTCATTAATCCAAGCTGTTCCCACCCAGGCCGGAGGCAACAAACAACTTACCAAACGCCTAGAAACTTTGTATGTCGCGGCGGGGATTTTAATGTATGGATTATCGATAATGTGGCTACTCCAACGAGACAGTACCAGAACTTCCACTGGCAACCTGTATGAATATCATCCTTTTCCTGCCTACCACGCAGGTCAATCAATAAATGGGGAAGGGGCGCCAGTCGTTTGCACCTGGATTCTATATTCTACCCTGACAAGTGCCGGAAGTCTTAGAGGCGAACAATCTTGGTAACCTGAAAACTACAAATCTTGTTGACATAACTTGCATTCCGTGGAGGAATTAAATTACATCGGGTGAATCACTGAGGATGATACTTGCCTGGAAACCAGGAACGTGATCATTCAAACTCAATATCAATTGCCTGAACAAAGACCACCCGAAAGCTCGAGTCTTTGCCCCATTACTCACCCGATCAGTGTGCACGAATCTGATCCACACGGAGGTGCCAGAAGAGTGCAATGTCGAGCTGGATGCCAAGGACATAATACACACAGCCCAACGGGTGGGAAGCTAAGAGACAACGCGTAATAGAAAGGGGGGAGGGTGGCCTTCAGCAACGTTGAAACATCCTCGACATCTTTGGTCCCGTTCAACACCTCGGGCGAGGCTGTAACAGATACGGCAGACGTTGCAATTGCGATGACCTCAGAGTCGTCGTCGAATAGCCTATAGGTATGCCCATTTTGTGCGGAATACAAAGAATATAGGGCTGGTTATGTGAATATATTCCAATGCGGGAAGGAGGTGTAGGAAAAGGATTTAAGATTATCTTATTAAGAGGACGAGGGAAGCCAGGTGAATTTACCACGATGACCAACTTCGAGCCCGTCCATCACGTTCAGGATGATCCAGTATGGCAAAAGGTGTGTACGAACGACAGCACTGATGCCACGTGGTGACGACACCTGCAGTTGATAGACAGGGCATGCCCATTTATTGCGGAACACAAGCAAGGTAGTACTAGATGCTGCGAAGCAAAATGAAGGATCCGTCATCTTCGACATCCAGAAAGCAGCAAACGAAACATACCAGCAAATAGCTGCTATGGCCACGGCCATGAAAATGGATGTCCACGCGACCAATCCAGCCCGGCGTGCTTTACCTTCACCAAGCAGGTTGTAGATCTTGTTTATTTGGGCTATTGAAATACAGTGTAATGAAAGGGGAAACTTGCCGCACGGATACAGCCATGCCCATTGCAGATGGTATCTGAAACGTGCACGAGGCAGTCAAGAGGTGTACAGACTGCGCGGCGAGTGGAACTGGACCAAGGCTAAATCATAAATTGCTGATCAGTAACATTCTGCGCCACCCACTCCATCACCTGATGAAGTGATGACTACTGACGGACTTGCAGCCACTGCAGGTTACCATCACAGCCGCCGAGCCTTGTCGCGTGGCGAAGCCTGTAAGCTCCCAGCCCCACCATCCCGACGCAATATGGCCTAATGATAAACATGTAAGTCCGAGCCCGGACAGAAGCCAATTACTCACTGATTCCTGCTGCGCCCAACAGAGCAAGTATTCCCCATCCCTTCCACACGCCAATTCCGGCGAGCGGGACCCAAGCTGTATGCGGAACGAAGAAGTACTCATACAGAACAGATGCGAGAGACACAAGGTTGAAGGAAAGTGACGTCGCAATCGATGTCCCTGGAAAGCCAAGTCTGATGGAAACCGTTTTAGTGACGGGTCCCTTGGAAGATAGACTAAGACTGATCGCATACCAAAGCACCAATTGAGAAAGGCATTAGATAGGTACAATGACAAGGATGATTCTGATTGGTACTGTGAAGAGTCCCTGGGATTGAAAATATCGCCTGAGACATAGCTCAGCGCGGCGATGGGAAAGGGAATGTTTCAAGGACGACGGACCCGGATATGCAGTGAAATATATACGCGGGAAGACCCCAAGATAGACACTGGCAAGGCACGTTACCTCGGGGACCTGGCAGAACATGAGGATGGGTTCTGCATTGAACCATATGGCGAAAACGGGCTTTGGAGAGTTAGTTGGACAAAGATGACATGGGTGTACTCATGAGGGCTTGTGGGTAAGAGTAAGCTCCGGTAGGAGGCAACCGAATCCGTTGGGAGTTACTCATTCTCTGAGTTAAGAGACCGACCATATGAGACGTACTGAAGTTCACGCCAGAGGTAACAGAGTATCAAGAGTAGGACAGAAGCCCTGGACAAGGCTATATGTCCCGTAACATTGACGATCATCATGGAAAGCATCGCAAATGCGAGAGCTAGCGCGGATAGGTGCCCTATATCCATATGACGGATGAAAGCATGACGGAGTACTCAAAGAGACGCGTCGACAGTAAAGTTGTTTAGTGTCACGCATCAAAGTCCAAGTGTGTGCGTTGGGGGAATCGATAGGGGGGAGGAGCCGAGTGGCAGCCGTTGGTTTTGATGAGGCTTAGCACGTATAGAGGCTGTGGCATAGCCATTGGATAAGTTAGATATGTAGGTTGCTTGCCTCAAAAACTCTCTAACTCACTTTCTCTCGCTTTCTTCGGACAGTATGCTTTCGTTGGTGGCTTACTACTTATCTCTCGCAGGTGCTATCCTCTGGCTTGCCAACCGGGCGGTGTCCGGCCGGCGCCCAGCACCCTTCCCTCCTGGTCCCAGACCACTCCCACTGATCGGTAACATATTCAACCTGCCCGACACCAAGCCTTGGCTTACCTTTTCCAATTGGACCCAGTATGGTGTGTATCAAACCTAATAAATGCATGTCAAGTTATACTTAGTCTCCTTCAGGGGACATGTCGCACATAGAGATCATGGGAAGACACATCGTAGTACTCAATTCTGTCAAAGTGGCTATAGAACTCCTGGACAAAAAGAGTTCTAAATATTCCGACAGACCCATCTTGCATATGGCTGGCAACCTTATCGGGTTCAAAGACGGCTTACCGTTCCTTCGTTATGGCGATCGTTTTCGTGAATCTCGTAGACAGTTTCACCGTTTTATAGGGACTCGTGAAATGTTGAAAACATATCATGATGTCCAGCAACTGGAAGCCCATAGATTCTTGAAACGTGTGTATGCACGTCCCGAACAACTTGCCATGCATATTCGCAGGTAAGGCCAGTAACGGTTAATTGGTTTTGCGCTGAAAATAAAACTCCCTCAAGGACAGTCGGTTCTGTGATCCTGCGCATGTCGCATGGATATCAAGTGCAAGACGATCATGATCAATTTGTACAGCTTGCAGAGAATGGAATGTACATATTTGCACAGTCCATTACTCCGGGAGCATACCTGGTCGATGTCCTTCCAGTCCGTAGGTCACAGTCGCATGATGGAACTATGGCAAACACTAAGCACTGTTGTATAGTCCAGTACATCCCCGAGTGGTTTCCTGGCGCCGGATTCAAGCGCACTGCACGCAAATGGAAAGAACAAGTTCAAGAAATGGTCGATCAACCACATCAGTGGGTAAAGGAGCAAATGGTATGCTACTTTGAACCGATTCGGAATACTTGGTGACATCCGATCAGGCAGCAGGAGTGGCTTCCAAGTCCTTTACATCAGCCCTTCTCGACGTCCCTTCATTGAGCGAGGAGGAAGAACATGCAATCAAATGGTCTGCTACTTTTTTCTATGGAGGTATGTTCCTCCTTTGCATTTCTTGTGGCCATTCACCATTCTGCATTCATACTAGGTGGTGCCGACACAGTGAGTGGTGCCATTTCGTTCAAACTAGCCCATTTCAATTGCTCTATTAGACTGTTTCGGCCCTATATGCATTCTTCTTGGCCATGACACTCTTTCCAGAAGCCCAGAAGAAAGCCCAAGCTGAAATAGATGCCGTGATAGGAACTGATCGTCTCCCAACATTCACTGACCGCGACTCTCTCCCTTTCGTCGATGCTGTTATTAAGGAGGCACTCCGTTGGCACGCCGTCGTCCCTCTAGGTAATGCTATTACTGACTGCACGATTCGGCAAATATATAGGGCCTTCTAACTTTTTCTCGTGTAGTCCTTCATTGTACCTCGGAAGACGACATCCACGAGGGATATTATATTCCAAAGGGCACCACCGTGATAACTAATGTCTGGTATGGTATTTTATCACAGAACCTTGCGCACATTTGGGATTATATCGCTTGATAGGCTCATATTGCATGATCCTCGCGTATATTCGGACCCTATGGAATTTCGACCTGAGCGATTCCTTGCGTGCGGGAGTAAACATCCGGAGACCGATCCTGATACGATCGCCTTTGGGTTTGGACGACGGTGAGACCCTCACAAGTTCGTAATACTCGGACTTGACGTGTTCTGTCTATGCTGTATGGGATGTAGCATTTGCCCTGGTCAGTGCCTTTTCTTCGAGTGTGCATTTCATCCCACTTATCGGACCGATACTATTGTTTCAGGTCGACACCTTGCAGATGAGTCTCTCTGGCTATCGGCAGTTGCATCGTTGGCTGTCTTCGACGTCACGAAGGTAGTAGAAAATGGAGTTGAAATTACCCCGGAGATTGATCCTTCGTCGCAATCTATCAGGTATGTACCTGGAGCTGCGGTTTAGGTGGTGCCTCTATACGAGTTAGGAACTGACCCATCCTACCAGCCATCCAAAGCCATTCAAGTGCTCTATCAAGCCAAGGTCTACAAGAGCCCTTGAGCTTGTCCAACAAGAGAGTTACTGTTGAGTCGATCACCCGTGTATCGGACTGCTACTTGGACTGCCAACAATCTTGTTGGATCTATTTTAGTGTTGTAATCCATGTTTCTCGATGATCCAGTGCTGTATTGATACAACGAATGTAGTCTGTTAATTTGGAAGATATCCATCCACTACAACAACTGTCCTAGTAAGGATTTCTTCCCCTGTTGTGAGAGGGTAGTGTACGCAGAGCCACATATTTGTCTCCCAGTCGTTGTTTCTGATATGCACTCCTGTGCCCACAGAGCACGATCACTGGACGATTCCTGCGATGCGTACCCTCTGAGTATCAGACTATAACCAGTGGTGTACGCATTAACTGTGACGATGGTCGGGAAGTTGGCTTAGTGTAGTTCCACATGGTGCTGGCTTGGACACCACTATAACAGCCGCTGTTCCCCAAAGCTACACAGAAGCAAAGCACGTGCGGATCCTCACCGAGGATGGTCACAGGGCCGTTGCGTATGAAACACAAATCGAGACCGAAATATCTGAGCCCTGAATCACAGCAGCCAGCAGGAATTTTGTATTTGAGAAGCTCCAGTAATACAAGGAGTTGATTTTCTTCGTGGAGGCTCCCTTTACTGGTTAAACCTCGCCATATGCGCTTTGACAATAAGTTAGAGTTATTAGAGCGCATGAAAAAGGGACATTAATTGTCCAAGATGTCCATTACTCACGCCGATATCACCTCAAACCTACTCACCTGCACGTCACCACTCTCATCTAGTATCCCGGTATCTCACTCTCCTTCCCTCCAACCCTTTTCCTCGCCCTCTCAACTTCAATTTCCCAATGTGCCCAAACTATCCCAATAAACAGCCCAGCCATTGCAGTAGAAGCCAAGGCAGCCAACAGCCCAATCCAAAGACCGGCAAGGCCAAAGCCAAGGTGGAAGGCAAGTACAAGTCCCAAGGGAATGCCGAGGAGGTAATACGAACTGTAAACCAAAAGCAATTCCAGATGACAAAAACAGAACATGTCGAGGAGAGTATTTGGAGGGACATAGCCATCCAAGCATGGCTAAGTTCTCACATTAAACTTAGTGGGGATCCACGTACCTCAAGTTCAATAATGCACCCACTCCCTGCATCCCCCTCGCCCTAAGGACGCCAGACACAATGGCACTCGTTCCATCGAATATCTGGAAGTTTGCAAGAAGGGGTATGATGGATGCCACTAGCGAAACGACTTCAGGATCGTTGTTAAACAGGTATGCCCATTTATTGCGGAAGACAAGGAAGAGAGTACTAAATACCATGAGGAAAACAAGATTAAAAGGTTTGATATCCAGACAGAAAGCAGCAACCGCGCGACGTACCACCAAATACCCGCCATGGCCACTGCCACGAAAATGGATGTCCGGGCCGCCAGCCCAGCGCGACGTGCTTTACCCTCACCAAGCAGGTTGCCAATCCTGTTTATTTGGTATGAGAACCGAAACAATGTGTAGTGAAAAGATAACCTACCGCACAGATGCAGCCACGCTCAGAGCAAACGGTGCCTGATAGGTGCACGAGGCAGATAGTAGGAGTACCGACTGCGCGGCGAGTGGAACTGGACCAAGGCTACATCACAAATTGCCGATCAGTACCACTCTGCGCCGCCCACTCCATCACATGATGAGATAATGACTAACTCACAAACTTGCAGCCACTACAGGTTACGCGGCAACACAATCAACCCTGTCGCGTGACACAGTGGACAGAACTTTACTTACATCCCACAAGTTCCCAACACCACCATTCCGACGCAATTTGGCCTAACACAAGCGGGAGGTGAGCGTTACAGGTGCATTTGGGTCTATGGAATTCACCGACTCACCGACTCCGGCTACGCCCAGCCGAGCGAGTAATCCCCATCCCTTCCACACGCCGCTTCCGAGCGGGACCCAAGCTGTACGCGGAACGAACAAGTATGCGTACACAATAGATACGAGAGACACGAGGGTAAAGGAAAATGACGTCGCGATCGGTGCCCCTGGAAAGCCAAGTCCGAGATGGTGAACTACGAAAACCGTTTTAGTAATGGGGTTCTCTGGAAGACGGACAGCTTGCATACCAAAGGACCAATTGAGGAAGGCATTAATGGGCGCAATGGCAACGATGATTCTGGTTGGTACCGTAAAGAGTCCCTGGGACTGAAAATATCGCCTGTGACATAGCTCAGCGTGATGGCAGGACAGGGAATGTGATAAGGAAGACGGACCTGGATATGCAGTTAAATGTATACGCGGGAAGACCCCAAGATGCATATTTGAGATAGACACCGGCAAGGCGCGCTACTTCAGGTTCCTGGTGGAGCATGAGAAGGATAGGTTCTGCATTGAACCATGTGACAAGGATAGGCTTGCGAGTGGGGAGTCAGCTGGATAAAGGTGAAGTGGATGAGAGGCGGCCATGACTTACGACAAGAGCAAATGCACTCATAAGGGCTAATTGGTATGGGTAAGCCCCGACAGGAGGGAACCGAGTAGGTGGGACTTACTCATTCTCTGAGTCCAAAGACCAACCATATGTGGCGCATTTGAAGTCCATGCTGGGGGGAGCAGGGTATCAAGAGCAGAAGAGGAGCCCTGTACAAGGCTATATCCCGTGACAGAGGCAGTCATCATTCCAAGCGTCGCAGATGCGAGGGCTATGGTAGACAGATGCCCTAACGATATCACGGATGCCATTAAGAATGAGTACTCGAAGAGCTGCGTACTGTCACGAAGAGAGGTGAGAGTGAATAGAGCAGATCATTGGTGATATACCTATGACGTACCCAAAGACTGGGAGAGAGTAGCGCACGATGGTGCTAAGCTCTTCGCGAAATATCTGACTTGGGGGTGTGTTCTCGTCGGCATGTGCCACGGTACAGACACTCTCGTCGACAATTTGGCGAATGGCATTGGCATTGTCTTGGTGGAGGAGAGGAGTACGCTCAGAGACATTTGTTATGCTAGCTGCGCGTCTGATAGAGATTCCCTGTAGATAGGAAGGTTCTGTGTTTGTATTACGGATGTCCGGGGAGGGACGAGCATCCTCGCCGAAGTGGATGGCATGGTCACCAGGGAGCGAGTGTGGTGTCGAGCGCTGGAGTGAAGACATCGTTGATCATACACAGGAACTCGTCGCGAAACGCTCACATTTAAACCTTTCCAGCAGCCGAATAAGACTGGAGCATCATATCAGTTAAGGCGAGACATGAACAGTACTATGTACTAGTGGCAAGCAGACGGTCTAGTAGCATTTTGCCTGTATCATATCTCCGAGGCGCGTTCAAAGCTTCATTACATAATAACAATATTCATTTTTGGTTGACGTGGGAATTATGTAATAAATAGACGTGCTTCGTATTTTTTATGATCTCAGATATGTACAATACCATAAGGGCCAGGACATGGAACAAGAAAATTCCAGGTGACCTAGTGCTAAGGACGTCTAGAAGATATAATAATATAAGCATCAGAGCGACAAAATAGCACGATGATCACAATGAGGGCAGCAACTGTTTCATAATTGGAAAAAGACGCGACTAATGGGTTTTGGTAACAAGGCTAATGCAACCCCGTCTTGGGAAAACCTTCGTACGCATCTTGGGCATCGCGATAAAGCATCTTCAACAAACGTTCTTCCTGAGAGTCTTGAGAGCCACTCCAGTCAGACTCGTCGAACAGACGCCTTCTTCCACTGTCAAGTCGATCAACGATGGTAGATTTCCAATTCTGCCATACCCCGGTGTTGTTGGGCAGCAGATAATCCAGAATCTCTCGCGCCTTTTCCTTGTTGTCTGAGGCGAGGGTGGCAAACACCGCCATACTAGTACGCGTGCCGAGTGTAAATTTGGTTAAACTGGGCCTCTGCTGCTCGTGTCTAAGAATGTGCATCAACATATCCCTTTGGATCTTCTCCTTATCCAAAGAAGAAAGCCAAAGGTTGTACAACCAAGACACGACGATCGATGCGACGAACATCAACTGGCCAAAAAGAGAGCCTTGTGGGACAAGGAGCAACTGGGCGACGGACTGAAGCATAAGCAATATGGCGCACACTCCAATGGATCGGAAAAGAGGGCCATTGTCAAAGCGCAGAGAGAATCTTCCACGCGTCACCGAATTAACAGCGCCTTCAGGACCTTTCAACAGGATGATTTGTTCGGGGGTGGTGAGGAAGCCATCTCCGAGTGGCAAGCCCGGTTGTGGCACGGGATGGGTGAAGATCAACTCTCCAGATCCGATAACAAGGCAAGATAAACCGTTGACGATGATCCCGAGCGAAATCACGGAGAAGCAATACCAGTCACGGTAATAGCCGCACACGGTACATGCACCGCAGCTAACGATGATGGGTACGAGGGCACCAATCGATGCGCGAGTGTGAGTCCGAAATCTCGCAAGGGACACTCTTGTGGGAGGGGGGTAATCAAGGTTGGCAATGGTGATATTGGTAGGGCGGGTCTGCCTGCCAGGGATGATGGTAGCAGATACTTCTGCGCACTCCTTCACGAAAAGAGCGGCCAGGTGGCCAGTCTCATCGAGCATAGTGCCAGAGTAGATACCTCTAAACTTGGGACCCTTCTGACCGTCGTAGTTGAACAGTTCAGCGGCATCGGGGCGCCTCTCTGACCGATCGCCAGAATTGGAAATGATGTCCAGGATTGGCGACTCGTGCGCGATACGCGCAAGGAGCTTGCCCAAAAAATAGGATCCAGGAGAGTTATACCACCCCAACCATCTTCTACCTGTATAAACGTGCACCAGTGCCAACGAGAATATGGCTTCTGGACCACCGAATACACTGGCTAACCCCGATGTGTCTAGGGCGAAGTGGGACTTGCCCATGGGGGTCGGGGTGGTGACCATCGAACGAGGCTGGATAGCGTCTTCAAGGGGATGGATGAGTGGCATAAGGGCAGTCGCAGTGAGGTCAACCGTGTCGATGGGGAGGCACTTCTGCTCGTGGTCTAAACCATGTTACCTTTATTGATTTCGTCGGTGGGAAGGATGTGCTAAACATGCGTGCGCCCTGAAGAGTGCCTATGGCGAATATCAGCAATTGGCAACTGCAATTACGGGCAGTTATGTGAGTTGATCTGACCAACGTAAACACGCCAAATGTACAAAGTTCTCTTCTCCTCAACAAGTTTGGACATTCCGTCGTGCGCTTGATATGCTGCAGACGGTTGGTAGCGGCAGGCAATACACCTATATATGTAGCCCTCTGTGAGATGTGCTTGGTTAGGCCCGGAGGTTTCCTAAACTTTGCGTGACAGCTTCGTTTGGTTGCGTGTCCTGATAAATAATCATTGGGGTAGTGTCTCTTCGCTTTCAAAGGGTGACTATGTACAGGGCACCGGGGTGAAATTCCGCCTGGTGCTTAACCGAAATGTGAGAGCCTACAGTCACCGCAAGCAATGTTAGGTGAGGAGGATGGAATCCAATAGTATTGACGCAGGGCCCCCAGCGCGGCCCTGTGTGCCATAATGTGGCCATGACGGGATGATAGGATATAGTCACTAGAAATTGTGATGGACCTAGGATTAAGATCGACAGCGGGTCCTAAGAAAGCGGCTACGTACACCCGATTCAGACCAAGTTCGGGATTCCAGAGCAGATCCAAACAACTCCAGCCACTATAAATTAGTTCAATGTTAGCAATGTAGCCAAGAGCGATTCGTTATCGACGTCAAGGGTGACCTCTGCATTGGTCACCGTCCTCCATCAAAATGAAAGCATCCCTACCAGTCCTCCTGTTCCGGGGCGAACGAGTTAGGGGAAAGGCGACGGAGTGAAGGACAAGACTGGCTACCGAAGAGAGCCGGAGAGTGAGACTGAAGCCAGAAATGTGCCAGCAACTGACGTTGATCATCAAGTCCACGAAGAGCTGGCAAATCCAATTGAGCCCTGTCGAGCGCTTATGTAAGAACTATACAGTCCGAACTTCGAAGTACTATCTAGCCTATTATAAGCGTAGTAGTCAAGGACAGATTGGCATAGTAGTAACTACAGTACGAGTGCGCATGAATAAAATGACAAAGGGTTAAACTGTATGTACGAAAGAGTCCATTACATAAGAATCGTGAGGACGACCTTAGCCATGACCATCGAGGGGCTCACAATAGTACAGGGAGTCAGGGACTCGACTGTCGAAAAAGTTCAGGGTGAAACACCTTGAACTTTTTCGACAGTCCTGAAATAGCTGTAAATGGTCAGAAGAATAAAGGTGGACCTCAAATGGAAGTAGTTCGTATGCGAACTACGCCGCACAGCGGCGGGTAGCCTATGTGGGATCAGATGCCCTTGCCAGACGACACGCAGCCACAGGTCGGTCCCCTCAGCCCTGTGGCCCGCCTCTCCCCCTGGCATGCAAGTGCTCCGCATAAGCCACCGACCCCCACCAGTCCCCCGTTCCTGTCGACCCAAGTTTTCAAATGCCCACCTTGCCTTGAAGGGGGGAGAGCTTAAGTAACGTCTGCTCTACTAGAGGTCTTGTCCTAACGCGTAATACCCGGCTGCCAGTAACAGGGCAGTCAGATACAGAGTGGTGGCGAAGTCCCCCAGATCAGCAAACGCGCCAGGCCTATCCAGGTCAAAACAGGCTCACTACTAGGTCCAATAAATTTGGTACATCCTAGCGATGGGATAGTCATTCTTGCGAGGCACGCCAGTACGTACTATCTGGCCAGACACATCCTTCTGGCTAGCTGGCAATAGGATCGTGTGCCTGGCCTTGCGGGTATAGGTACTGTCGACTGGGCTTGCGTGGCTCGGTAGGTCTTACTATGTCTTGCAATGCCTTGCTAGCAGCATCTCATTTCCTTGCCAGATTACCCCCAATTCTAGTACCTTGTGAGCGAGGTTTCGCAGATTTTGGGTTGACGGAGACCTTGCCAAGCAAGGAAATATTTACGTTGTTCGATAGGTTCATGCTGCATGATCAGGCTCGCGTCACGATATTCGGACCCTATGGAGTTCAGACCTGAATGATCTTGCATGCGGGAGTAAACATCCAGAGACTGATCCTCGCACGATTGCCTTTGGTTTGGACGATGGTGAGACCTCCGAAAGTTCGTAATACTCTGACTTGACATGTTTCTGTTTGTAGTATATGAAGTGTAGCATATGCCCTGGTCAGTGCTTTTTTCTTCGAATGTGCATGCCATCCCACTGATCGAACCGATACTATTGTTTCAGGTCTACACCTTGCAGGTGAGTCCCTCTGGCTATCGACAGTTGCATCGTTGGCTGTCTTCGACATCACAAAGATAGTGGAAAATGGAGTTGAAATTACCCCGGAGATTGATCCTTCGTCGCAATCTATCAGGTGTGTATCTGGAGCTGCGGTTTAGGTGATCCCTCTATGCGAGTTGGAAACTGACAAGCAGCTCTATCAAGCCAAGGTCTACAAGAGTTTTTGAGCTTGGCTAACAAGACACTGACTGCTGAGTCGATCACCCGTGTATTGATCTGCTACTTGGGCTGCCAGCAATCTCGTTAGATCTCTTTTAGTGTTGTAATCCATGTTTCTTGATCATGTCCTGCGGCTGCGCTGATACAATACATAACAGAACATTGGGATAAGAAAATTCCACCAGGGTGATAGTGCTACAAAATAGTATGAGGATAACAATGACGGTAGCAACTGTTTTATTTGAGACATAACCGGAAAATGACGTGAGTGATGGATTTTGGTAACAGGGCTAATGCAACTTCGCCTCGAGAAAACCTTTGTATGCCGCTTCGGCATCGTCATCAAGCATCTTCAATAAAATTCTTTCATGATCCTGAAGGTCCTTCCAATCAGACTCGTCCAACAGACCCTTTCCACTTTCGAGTCGGTCAAGGATGGTAGATTTCCACCTTGTCCATACCCCGGTGTTGTTGGGTAGGAGATAATCCAGAATATCTTGCGATTTTTTCTTGTTGTTTGAGGCGAGGACGACAAATACCGCCATACTAGTACGCGTACCGAGTGTAAACTTGGTTAAACTGTGCTTCTCCTGCTTAAGTTCGAGAATGTCCATCAACATGTCCCTCTGGATCTTCTCCTTATCCAAAGAAGAAAGCCAAAGGTTGTACGACCAGGACACGACGAGTGACGCTACGAACATCAACTGGCCGAAAAGAGAGCCTTGTGGGACAAGGAGCAACTGGGCGACGGACTGTATCATAAGCAATACGGCGCATGTTCCAATAGAACGGAAAAGAAGAACGTTGCCGAAGTGCAGAGAGAATCTTCCACGCGTCACCGAATTAACAGCGCCTTCATCACCTTTCAACAGTATGATTTGTTCGGGGGTGGTGAGGAGGCCATCTCCGGGTGGCAAGCCCGGTTGTGGCACGGGGTGGGTAAAGAACAACTCTCCAGATCCGATAACCAAGCAAGATAAACCGTTGACGATGATACCGAGAGAAATCACGGAGCAGCAATACCAGTCACGGTAATAGCCGCTCACGACACCTGCACCGCAGCTGACGATGATGGGTACGAGAGCTCCAACCGATGCGCGAGTGTGAGTTTGAAATCCCGCAAGGGACAATTTGTCTTTGGGAGGGGAGTAATGAAGGTTGGCAATGGTAATATTGAGAGGGCGGGTCAGCCTGCCTGGGATGGGAATAGCAGGTATTTCTGCACACTCTTTCACGAAAAGAGCGGCCAGGTGACCAGTCTCGTCGATCATAGTCCCAGAGTGGACAGCTCTAAACTTGGGACCCTTCTGGCCGTCGTAGTTGAACAGCTCGGCAGGATTGGGGTGCGAGATGATGTCCAGGAGGAGTCTGCCCAAAAAATAGGATCCAGGAGAGTTATACCACCCCAACCATCTTCTACCTGTATAAACATGAACCAGTGCCAACGAGAATATGGCTTCTGGACCACCGAATACACTGGCTAACCCCGATGTGTCTAGGGCGAATTGGGACTTGCCCATGGGGGTCGGGCTAGTGACCATCGCGCGGGGCTGAATAGCCTCTTCAAGGGAATAGATGATTGGCATGATGGTGGTCGCAGTAAAGTTAACTGTGTCGATGAGGGAATGCAAAGTTCTTCTACCCCGTGGTCTCAACCACGTTGCCTTTATTAATTCCGTCCAGTATCACAGCAATTGGCAACCACATTTGTCTTCATGATAGTATAGGCAGTCACTGGGTGAGCTCATATGTCTCATCAACATGGACTCGCCAAATGTACAAAGTTGTCTTTTCCTCGACAAGTTCGGATAGCCCGTCGTTGTGCTTGATATGCTGTAGTACGGCAGCCAAAAACCCACGTATGTGGTCCGCTGTGAAGCAGAAGAAAGACACATGCCGCCGGCACTAACATGATAATAGCAGTATTAGAAATGCTTAGAAATGCTGTTCTGTGCTTGGTTAGGCTCGGAGGTTTCCTGAACTTTGCGTGACAGCTCCGTTTGACTCGCTTTGATTGCGCGTCCTGAAAAGTCTCGAGGGTTCGCTTTCAAAGGATGACTACAGGGCACTGCGCCCGGTGCTTAACCGAAATGCGAATTCCTACAGTCCCCCCAAGCAATGTTGCCAAGTGGGGAAGAAGGAAGCTGATGGTATTGATGCAGGGCCCCCAGAACAGCCCCTGTATGCCGTATTGGCCATGACGGGATGATGGGATATGGACACTAGAAATTGTGATGGACCTATCAGGTCCCGCGAGTACAGAATCTTTACTGCGGTGCCGCTGATCACCGGACGGTACCTGCAGTATACTAACCCCAACGAAACCCACCAAAATTAGGACGTCCCTCGCAGAATACGTCGCTGACAACTTACCATTGGTCCATGGGCTTTCAATATATAAACGGTGAAAACATTTACCTATTCTGAAAAGCAAGATAGAGATACGCTATTAGCATCTAGATGCCTAAAACACGGAGCGAGACCGCATCACCTTGAAAAGGTGACACTTCTTCCCCGTCTGCGTTTAATAGAGTAGTCACTGGGTCAATTTCTCCATCCCCGATTTCAAATGGGATTGAGTCACCACAAGCAATCACTTAGAATAACTCGTATTCGGGAGGCAGAGATCATAGACGCCCCGAAACTTGCGCCAAACCCTGCCGGGTTGTACTAATCCATGTTTCTCGATATGATGTACTACTGTGTGGATACACCGAATGTAGTATGTACATAGTTGTCATTTTTGTCATTTTTGTCCTGATGAGCTAGTCCGAGAGTCCCAGATAGAATACATAACAGAACATTGAGGATAAGAAAATTTCACCGGGGTGACAGTGCTACAAGATGTCAAGACGATGTGGTAATGTAAGCATCAGAGGGTCAAAATAGCATGAGGATAACGAGGGTAGCAACTGTTCTATTTGAGACATAACCGGAAAAAGACGTGAGTGATGAATTTCGGTAACGGGGCTAATGCAAGCCCGCCCTGAGAAAACCATTGTATGCATCTTGGGCATCTTGATAAAGCATCCTCAACAAACCTTCGTCCTGAGGGTCGCTCCAATCGGACTCGTCGAATACAAGCTCTTTTCCACTTTTGCGTCGGCTAACGATGGTAGATTTCCACCTTTTCCATGCCCCGGTATTGTTGGGCAGGAGATAATCCAGGATCTCTTCCGCTTTTTCCGGATCTGATGCAAGGACAACAAACACTGACATACTAGTACGCGTGCCGAATTTAAACTTGGTTAAACTGCCCTCCTGCTGTTTGAGTTTGAGGATGTTCATCAACATGTCCCTCTGGATCTTGTGGTTATCCAAAGAAGACAGCCAAAGGTTGTATAACCAAGACACGACGATTGATACTATGAACATCAACTGGCCGAAAAGAGAGCCTTGTGGGACAAGGAGCAACTGGGCAACGGACTGAAGCATAAGCAATATGGCGCATGTTCCAATAAATCGGAAAAGAGGGCTGTTATCCAAGGGCAGAGCGAATCTTCCACGCGTCACCGAATTAACGGCGCCCTCGTCACCTTTCAACAGGATGATTTGTTCGGGGGTGGTGAGGAGGCCATCTCCGGGTGGCAAGCCCCGTTGTGGTTCGGGATGGGTGAAGATCAACTTTCCAGATCCGATAACAAGGCAAGATAAACCGTTGACAATGATACCGAGCGAAATCACGGAGAAGCAATACCAGTCACGGTAATAGCCGCTCGCGGCACATGCACCGAAACTGACGATGATGGGTACGAGGGCACCAACCGATGCGCGAGTGTGAGTGCGAAATCCCGCAAGGGACACTATTGTGGAAGGGGGGTAATCAAGGTTGGCAACGGTGATATTGGCAGGGCGGGTCTGTCTGCCTGGGATGGGAATAGCAGATATTTCTGCGCACTCCCTCACGAAAAGAGAAGCCAGGTGACCAGTCTCGTCAATCATAGTCCCAGAGTGGATAGCTCTAAACTTGGGACCCTTCTGGCCGTCGTAGTTAAACAACTCGGCAGCATCGGGGCGCTTCTCCGACTGATCGCCAGACTTGGAGATGATGTCCAGGATTGGCGACTCGTGCGCGATACGCGCGAGGAGCTTGCCCAAGAAATAGGATCCAGGAGAGTTATACCATCCCAGCCATCGTCTACCTGTATAGACGTGAACCAGTGCCAGCGAGAATATGGCTTCTGGACCACCGAAAACACTGGCTAACCCCGATGTATCTAGGGCGAAGTGGGACTTGCCCATGGGGGTCGGGGTGGTGATCATTGCGCGAGGCTGGATAGCGTCTTCAAGGGGGTAGACGACTGGCATGATGGTGGTCGCAGTGAAGTCAACCGTGTCGATGGGGGGAGGCACTTCTTCTACCCTGTGGTCTAAACCACGTTTCCTTTATTGATTCCGTCGCTAGCTGGTGGGAAGGATATACCGAACATGAGTGAGCGCTTGAGCTGAAGAGCGCCTGTGCCGGGTGGCGAGTATCAGGGCAATTGGCAACCACATTTGCACAATGGGGTCTTCATATAGGCAGTTATGTGAGCTCAGCGGCTGATCAACGTGGCCAACCTTTCTTTTCCGCGACAGGTTCGGATAGCCCGCCGTTGTGCTTGATGTGCTGTGCCTGCCGCTGCCAACCCGTTGTGAGATGGAATAAGAAACACTGTTCTGTGCTTGGTTAGGCTCGGAGGTTTCCTGAACTTTGCGTGACAGCTTCGTTTGATTGTCCTGAGACATGAACGCAGTGACTCTTCTCCGAGGGTTCGCTTCCAAAGGGTGACACTGCCCGGAGATTAGCCAATATGCGAGCTCCTACACGCAGGGGCCCCTGTATGCCATGATAGTAGGATATGGTCACCAGACATTATGACGGACCTACTAGGTCCCGCGACAGTATGTTAAGGACTTTTACTGCGGTGGTGGTGATCGACCTGCGGTATTGCTATCTCCAACGAAAACGACACGTCCCTCGCAGCGTACGTGCATGAATCCCATATTCCAACACACAGTCCATGGGCTTTCAATATACAAACAGTACCTATTTCGTACCAAAAGGCAAGGATAGAGTTGCAACCTGTGGACCTTTCGATATCCTTCAGTAGTTACAACTTGGATTTCCATTCGCGAGTAAGGGTTCTGCCGACGCAGGCGGCATTTCGAGTAACCTAGATGGGCCTAAAACACGGAGCAAGATTAACTTATTTCTCCTCTTCAGCGTTTAATAGAGCAGTCGCCGGATCGACTCCTTCATCTCCGGTCCAAAAGTCGCCATCTCCAATTTCAATGGGATTAAGAATCGCGACAAGCAATCCTGGGATCATTCCTAATTACTCGTGTTCGGGAGACAGAGATGAAGAACCTTGATACCGAGCGGATCATGACTGACGCCTCAAGACTTGCGTCAAACCTGCCAGGAAGGGTGACGAGGGCGACCGAAGCATTTCACACAACCATTGTTTGGCTAGTCGAGACTCGTGTCAAGAAGCCATGCGTGCCCTTGAAGACGGAACTAAGTTATGTAGACCAACTGTTGTGGCGCTGTGAGATGACGAATTAAAGACGACAAGCAGAAAACAGCGCACAGGGAAATATTGCTCTTGATGTTGGGTACACACTCCGGTGTTGAACGCATACGGACTCTTGGTCTTATTTTAAGATCGAGGCGGGTCCTTGAAGAAAGCAGCTACGTGACACCCTGATCCAGACCAAGTTCGGGAAGTGGATCCTCTCCAATGCAGATCCAATCAATTCACTGTTCCAGCCACTATAAATTGGTCCAATGTCAGCAAAGGCGATTCGTTATCAACGTCAAGGCTGACCTCTGTATTGGTCACCGTCCTCCACCGAAATGACATCATTCCTACCAGTCCTCCTGTTCCGGAGAGACGTCGATGGTCCGACGTTGGAGATAATAGTCATGGCGTATGTACCGCCATACCCAATCAATTGAAGAGTTTATTGTGGTGCAAAACCTCCTTCACACGCAGGGGAAATTTGCTAGGCTTCCCTCTGTATCTGACAGTCCTGTCGAAAAAGACCAGGGTGCAAGACCTCAATAGCTGTGAATGCCAGTGGGTCAGATAGTAGTGCATATGCAAACTACATCGCACAGCGGGTAGCCTATGTGTTTGTGTATGGGATGCCTCGCCAGATGACGTCGCAGTTGACACAGTGGGGCTTGGTGATCGTAAGTGGATGTAATTAGAACTCCGACCGTGTCCATGATTATCGTCTGTTTACAAGAATCAACACCCCGTTCAGTTGAAGTTTCGTCGCGTTTCCTCGAAGCGACAGCGAGGTGCAGTCTTTGGGATTCCTCGTGTGGTCACCTTGTCAAAATCGACAGACTCGATGATCATGCATCATGCATGTCTCTAATACACACGCAGCGCCAACCTCAGTTCGCTTGGTGTAGTCCTCCACCCTCAATAACAACGTCCTTCAGCCATGGCCCTACTCCCCCGCAGAAATTGACATTTCGCTCACGCGTCGGGAGTGGCCCCGGTTTATTTGGCCAGGCTCAGCAAATTTAAGTCCCCATCCACCCAGGCTCTCCTTATCGCAGTCGGCGCGGGTCAGCTCCATCGTATGGTACACCCGTCGTCAGGTCAGCGAGCCGCAGTTTATTCCAGCCACGCGAGGAGGCAACCCCCGGATATCCACCATCAGGATCAGAGCAGTGCGCCTGCAGTGTAGGTTTTCTTCTTAATGCATTTTCGTTTGGTATTGGTCGAATAGGGTTGTGGATTATTACTAGGGTCCAGGACTTCCCGATTGCTGATCCTAACCCTTTGCCAGCCCAGCCACTGGCAGTTGTGGCGCCCGAACGAGCCTCTGCAAATCTCTTGCGGCATTGCCCCCTGAGACTCATATAATCCCTCGGAATCCCGTTCCTCTTTATCAACAGAGCAAGATACAGCAGTCACTTTGGGGTGGAGAACAATACAACTACGCCGAGCAGTACTCCGTTATTCGTTATTGGATGTCTCGCGACAAGGATAGCATTCGTACTGAAAGTCAACCCCTAGTCTCCATACGCGCTGCACTTCCCAGTCAGTCATTATCCTCAATGTGTCAGTAATGCTCATGACCCTGCCAGGGCTTATCTTGTGCTCTGTTCTGAGCATGTTCTCATCTTTGGTGTCTATTCCCCGGTATGCCTCAGGAACGGTGCAAGGTGCTGGACGTACTGCTGGAGAAGACTTCATTCTACTTCCTGTCAGTTTTTATCCTAGCTTAAAAGCAATGGTCTTTCAACGCCGAAGCATCATACTTTCTCTCCCGCTCATCTTCCTTGCATACTCCGTCGCGGGACTCATCAGTGGCGTCATCATATGTTCGTCCTGACATTATATCTCATGCGGGGATGTCTGGCTGTGACGTTTACTGAGTATCTGTGTTGGATGGTGGATGGTGTTCCTGGAGCTCTAATAGCCATGACCGGTTAGGCATTGATTAGACCATTTTATTCACCTCATAGGTCAGACGGGTTTGACTATAGTCTATAACAACACTGTGAGTCAACATCACCACCCGAATGAGAAACGAAAAAATTGTAGACGTGATCTTCTGTGTACGTGATATTTACACCAGCCTTCAAGTCTGCGTGACGTTCTAATCACTGTGGCCTTTAATCTTATCGCAGTTCTGCCCACAAGCAGATCCTGTCAAACGTCCCTACTAAAGCCCATGCTCGACATCTATCCACGAACGGTGCAAGTGAAGGGACTGGATCACCTTCGTACAAGTTGAGGCCTGCTGAGAACCCTCGCAACATTTCAGTCAAGGCCCATTGAAAGCGTCAATGACACGAGTTACGAGGCTATAAACTCCCAACTCAAGGATGATCACGCCCTGAAGTGTCCGACCACAATGTCCCGCTTGAGATATGTGAGTGAAACTCGACCTGCTACTGCGCACACAATTACTAAAGGAAGCCCGAGTTCGTACATCGCAGCATTGGAGGAAAGAAACCTCCAACGACCCCGCCCAGCCTCTGAACGACTTCGTTACAAAGCATCCGTCATTTGTTTTCTTGCTTGCTTACTTATCACGTACTGACGGAGTGAATATCTCCTTTCTGTGCACCATCAGACAAAGAGATCCATGCGTCGACCTCACGGCCACCCCCATGGCCCTCCGACTGGGCCTTCTTCTCAGTGAACGAAGCAAACTGGTTCCCCCCACGGAATGGGTACACATGGGAATCGATAAAACACGTGAGGCGATGTATGACCATGTGAAGAAGTGTCGTGACCATTCGTAATCAGTGTTCGGTAAGCCATGGAGATTCCCTCGGATTCGCCTCTGTGCTGTCTTGGCTGTGCCTTTCGAACTGGTCCATTTACCTTTGTTTATGTATTGTCTTTGCCGGGAATCGGGGAAGGTGGATACACGATTTGGGCAAGCAGATATATTATACAGTCTATCGATGCGTGTGGGCGAATATACATGAGGTATTGGTACCAATTGGGATGAAGGCTGGTGCTAAGTACTTGCGTGGTATAAATTAGAGTGAACAGGACAACAAGGCATGGGACATGCAATGAGAGAGAAGAAAATTATGCGTCGTACAATCAAACAATCAAAAGTCAAGACGTTGTCGTCGTCTAACTGAGGGAACGGTACTCTTGGTATCCTCGGTATGCCACCTCTGCATCCTCGCAAAGCAGCTCCAGAATAATCCTTTCATCAGCCACTGCAGGGTCTTCCCACCACGAATCATGGAAGCAGAACTCTTGACTGTCTCGGATTTGTGATAGGAGATGAGCCTTGAACTTCCTCCAACCAGGGGTAGCGTTGGGAAGTAGCATGTCCATGATCTTGGCGTGGTCTTTAGGTTGCAACACCAAGAGCATGAATATGACCGCAGTAGTCCGCGTGCCGAAGATGAATTTAGTAGTTTTGGGGCTCTTCAGTACATCCCTGAAAAACACCTCCCTCTGAATTTTCTCCCTGCTAGAAGAGAGCCATAAATTGTAGGTCCATGAGGCAGCAAGGGAGCTGATGAACATGATTTGCCCAAAGGGCGACCCTTGTGGAATAAAAAGTAGCTGCACTATGAGCTGGAGGACGAGTAAAATCGAACACCATTTAATGTCCTTGCATCCTGAAGGTTCGCTTTTGAAAGCGAGGGCAAGCGCCCCACGGGTGATGGTATTCATTGCCTTTTCGCTGCCTTTCAACACGACGCATTGTTGGCCCTTGTCCGACACAAGGATGCCGTCACCGGATGTATCGAGGGAGGGAACAGGGCAGTGGAGTGTGAATTTGGCTTTCTAAGATAGCCGAGGCACGAGGCGCTTCGTAGAATATAGTCTACGCATCGGTTAGTGAGGCGCCTCGCCTTTTTCTTCTGCTCGTCTCGCACTGCACATCTGGTCCCTCCCTCAGCGCGCGACGAGCTCGCCCTTTCTTTCGCATCTCCTTGTGCTGCTTCGCTCGTCATGCTCACTCGCTCCCACTCTTTGCTTTCTCTCTCTTTCGCACACCACCATGCTGCCCAATCGTCCTAACCCGCACAACGCTGAACGGCCCGATTTCACCACCGACGAGTACGAAGATGCCCGCATTGCGCTCATCGGCACAGGCGTACCGGCAGACGCTACTGCCGGTGCTCTGGCCCAGATCTGGACTTTCAACAACGAAAGAGACAAGACTGAATGGGACAGGGCTGTCGCCGACGAAGCGCAGGCCGAAGAGGCGGCCAGACAACTCGCTGCAGCTTCTGAAGATCTCCTCCGCCAGCAAGAACTAGCTGAAAAAGAAGCCGCCCTAGCCGAAGAGCGCAAAAAAACTCAAAAACAAATTCGTGCCGGTCCCCAAAGCTAAAGTGCCGGTTGACCTCTGTCTTCCCGCCAAATACGCCCTCAAGCATATGGAAAATGGCACCTACGTGGAACTTTTCTATTTCACGAACGAAGGAATCGCTGATGCAGAAGAAGTAGCTACTGCCCCCAGCGACGAATCGTTTGTTTGGAAACAACAGGATAACGGGACTCCTTCCCTAGTCGAGGCATCTACAGCCAAAAGAGGTCTCAAGACGGACGTGCTCCCGGACGAGAAATTGTCTTGGGAGCAATTCTTCGAAGCCACCCCGCACATGATTCAATTCATGAAGCGTTACCATTGGCCGCAGGACAGAATAGACATGTTCTGCAGTTTTTTCCTAGGGATACAGAGCCACCGCTGGCGGACTTCCTCGCACCCGCTCTGCAAAAAGTCTCTGCTTTTCTACCAAGCGAAGCAACGGTGCCTTTGGCACCACACCATTGGATCCGATTTCGGTTTCACCCTAGCGGAAATCGAGGAAGAAGTCTTGAGGAACATCAGAGACGAACTAATGCAAACATCTTTCAGCACGGAATTCAACAAGATGCAATCGGTAAGTTTTCGTGTTTTTCCCCCCCCTTTATCTGGCACACACTGGCCCGCTCACAATGAGCTGCGCCCTGGCCCTGTTACTCTGCTTGACCACGTGTTCACCACTCGTCACAGATTAACAATGCCCAGCTACTGGCCTCGTCGCCACGCTACCCCTCCGCTGCTAACCCTGCCCACTCCCTCAAACGATCGGCACCCTTCTCCCCCCCCGCAGATTCGACAGACCCTCAGAGCAAGAGACATCGCTTTCGCGCCCCCTCCCCTCCAAAGGACAACGCCGCCAACTCCTCCACCTCGACCCATGTGGCCAACCCACCTATCCTCTCTGTCTGCGCTGTTTGCCTCGGCCGGGACCGCCACACAACTTCCGAGTGCACTGCTGCCCTCACCTGGGACAAACAATTCGAGACCCTATGCACACGAAACAACCGTGCCCTCATCACCCGTGCCAACAAGCAGGCAGTTTGTGCCAAATGGCAGCGAGAGGCCAGTTGTAAAGACAAACATACCTATCTCCACATGTGTTCAGGTTGTGCCGCCTCCACTCATGGCGCTAGTTTCTGCCCTCGAGCGCAGAAAACAACTCCCACTAACCCCATATAATGCCCGCACGTGGGAGCTTGAGCTCTCCAGTGCAGGCCTCCTGCCGCGCTTCTCAAAGATTCTCCCCGGTCTATCTCAAGGCTTCGTTATTAACTTCCCTCCCATTCTCCGTACGCAATCCCCCCCTAATAATAGTTCTGTTCTCTCGTATGCAGCAGAATTTAATACGATCATTTGTAAAGAACTGGCCAAAGGTAGATATCTAGGTCCCTTTCCCCTCCCTTTAATAGAACAAGTCCTTGGCCCTTACCAGTCTTCCCCCCTCTCCATTATACCGAAAATTGGACGACCAGGAAAATTTCGTGTCATCCAAAATTTTTCTTTCCCCCTTATCCCCTCTATAGAATTCCCCAGCCCATCAATCAACAGTGACATAGCAGCAGAAGATTTTCCCACCACCTGGGGTAAATTTTCTCTAATATATGACCTCATTTCGCGCCTCCCCCCAGGCTCCGAAGCTGCCACCCGCGATGTGGCGGAAGCCTACCGCACTATTCCCATCCACCCGTCCCAATGGCCAGCTGGAGTCATGAAGTTATCAGACACAATGGGTTGCATAGACACCAACCTAGCTTTCGGGTCAACCCCCGCAGCTGGGGTTTATGGACACATCTCAGATGCCTGCTGCGAAATTTTCCGTTTCCATGGCATTGGCCCAGTTGACAAATGGGTGGATGACCATATCTTTTTCCGAGTGCGCACTCGATACCTCAACAGTTATAATAAAGACCGGCGCTCCCAATACCTGGACATACAAAATCACCCCCCACACCCTCTTCACTCAGGGGGTCGCCTATGGTTCCAAGGGCGTCGCCGATCGGACTCCTCATTCGATGAGTTTAACGAAGATTGCAGGCACCCTTTAAAGGATCTCTCCGCACTATCCCCTCGACCCAATCATGATGCTTTGTTTTCGTATAGCCTCCATGACATTGACACACTGTCAAGATCCCTTGGCATACCCTGGGAACTCTCCAAAGACCAGCCTTTTGGCTCGTCCACTATCTACATAGGTTTTGAATGGAACCTGCAACTGTCAACAGTGTCCTTGAGTGCCCCAAAAGTAACTAAGTATCTCGGAGCGATCGCAGACTGGCGTCAGCGCAGCAGACATGTCCTTCAAGACGTGCAAAGCCTGCATGGGAAATTGCTCCACACATGTGCGGTGATACCTCGAGGCCGGGCTTACCTCACAGGCCTCGAGCGCATGATCAGTTTGTGCACGCCCAAACCCTTCCTCCCGCATCGCCCCGAAAAAACAATTGCAGAGGATCTGATCTGGTGGCACCATGCCCTATCATCCAACCTCACAACTCAACGCATCCGTGCCCCCCCAAATTATGCCGACATTTCTGCCTTTTCCGATGCCAGCTCCTCGTTCGGCATCGGTGTTGTCATTGGCGACAGATGGCGAGCATGGCGCCTCCATCCAAACTGGCAATCCCTTGGAGGAAAGCGAGACATCAGTTGGGCTGAAGCCGTTGGTTTCGAGCTCCTCATTTATACCATCGCCACTATTAAATTTCCCCACCCTGCATTCATTGCCTTCGGAGACAACATGGGCATCGTCGAAGGATGGTATAATAGCCGCCACCGAAACCCTCCTGCCAATGAAGCCTTCAGACGCATTCACCACTTCATCCACTCACTCCCCCGGGAGTTCGACATCCACACCAAATACATCCCCAGCGAAGCCAACCCTGCAGATGGCCCGTCCAGAGGCATTCTCGGGCATCCCAGCAAGCTTCTTCCTGACATCCCCATCCCTATATCCATCCGCTACCTCCTCGAGGACGCCGCCCCAGGTTGAAACACCCCCCGTAGTGCCCTTGTTGATCCCCATTCCGATCACCCTCAGCGCGAGTCCCCACGACAACAGAATCCATCCTGCCCCCCCAAAATCTCACGCCCTTTCCCCCAGATTCGTTGTTCCCCCTGCACTACCACCGGCACAGGCAACTTCAAACCCTCTTCCATACCGCTCGGGTCTCACACCTTCCCCTTCCCCCCTTCGCCCACACTGTTTAGCAAAGAACCGCCTCCTGCTCTGGAAACCTTCTGCCACAAGTACAGACCCGCTACACACTGTACACCCCATCCTATCAGAGGCCGACTTCGACCGGATACTAAATGTCATCGACGCTTCATGGGGAAGCAACACCAAAGCTTCTTACGGCGCGGGCCTTCTAGTTTTCCATGTTTTCTGTGATTCGCGTAATGTACCCGAAATAGACAGATGCCCGGTATCTCAACCATTACTCCTCTCTTTCATCTCAACTTGCGCAGGCACTTATTCTGGTAACACTCTATCTAACTACATCGCGGGCATCCGCGCCTGGCACATGTTACATGGTAGGCCTTGGCTCCTGGATGCGGATACTTTAAAAGCCACCATGGAGGGAGCCGCTCGACTCGCTCCCCCCTCAGCCAAGCGCCCCCAACGAGACCCTTTCACCCCTGACATTATCACCCTCTTCAAATCCCAACTAAATCTAGACAACCCTCTAGAGGCCGCCGTCTACGCATGCATCACTGTCTGCTTCTGGGGCGTCGCCAGAGTAGGTGAATTCACGGTCCCCAGCATCAGCGCTTTTGACCCGGCCAAACACATTACCCGAGCGGGTCTCACGCAAGTCACAGACCGGAACGGCTTAACGGTACTCAAATTTCACCTACCGTGGACGAAAACTTCCAGAGCGTCTGGCAAAGGGGAATCAGTTCAATGCGCCCAACAGAACGGACCGGCAGACCCTATAGCCGCCCTAGACAACCACTTCTGCATCAATTCCGTCGCCCCAAACGAACACTTGTTCTCCTGGGCGCACTCCAGCGGCAAGCGGCGCCCTCTAAGCAAAAAAGAATTAACCAGTAAAATCAACAAGCTCGCAAATCTGTTCAACCTTCCGAACCTCAAAGGCCACAGCCTCCGTATCGGAGGAACGTTAGAATACCTACTGCGAGGAGTGCCTTTCGATGTCATCCAGTCACATGGACGTTGGGCTGGCAGTGCTTTCACTCTATACCTTCGTAAACACGCCATGATCTTAGCCCCATACTTACAAGCATCCCCAGTACTAGAACCTTTTGTTAGATATACACAACCGCCAGTAAGATAACCAGTTACGTTCCAACTCTGCCACAGAGCTCCTTCGCCCGCTGGGGTTTCTCGTCTTCGCCTTTTGCGTCGCTCCTGTTGAAGTCGCACGTGCACCCGGCATAAACCGTCGACGAAGTGCGCACAAGACTGCGACCCATATTAGTGTAGACTTAGTAATAGTCCTCTTTAGAGTAGATGTTACATGTCACACGTCACGCGTC
>Ga0307518_10000117_pt1 | contig 55816 bp, 27 predicted proteins | sample 25_EM_MG_FD_203889 | JGI IMG/M metagenome (GOLD analysis project Ga0307518, IMG submission 203889) | Populus trichocarpa ectomycorrhiza microbial communities from riparian zone in the Pacific Northwest, United States - 25_EM | ecosystem: Host-associated > Plants > Roots > Unclassified | place...
TATATATATATATTGCTGTGTCTTCTTCTTGGCCCAGCAAATGAATGCCTGGAAACAAAGCTAAGATCCACCAACCTTGAATACGATGACCCAAGATCGGTTTGCTGTCACCTCAGCCAAACCCCAATTGATTGGGATGGGATTTGATGATCATTTTAATTCAATATTGATGAGGAAGATAGTATTAAAGAGAGAGATGGGGAAGCCCACGAAAACAGCAACATCTCACCATAAATTTGTGTTGGAAAATGCATTTCAGAATTCATTTTGACATTTAAGCAATAAAGGTTGTGTTTAATAGTGTCATAAGATAGAAATGATAGATATATAGTTGAAAATAAAGAGACATAAAATAAATCTGTTTTTTTAAATAATTTTAAAATAAATTTTTGTATTTTCAAAATATAAAATATAGAGGCACATAGTTTCTCTTCTCCAAAATCTTCTTTTATCCTTGGACAAATGACACCTAATAAATTCCACTTAAATGAAATGCAAGATCCTTTCACCTAAATAATTCAACTTGTGTCTTGATTTTAACCTGACTGGGAAGAGGTTTAGTGTTTGATGTACACAAAACTTGAAAGCAATAGCATGCATTGTTAAAAATTATATATGTTGAAATTCTTACAGGTGCTTTGGTGAACGTCGAATGCCACACCAGTACGAAGCGGAGCAAGAAAAGTTCTGCACAAGCTATCACAGATGAATATGGAGATTTCCTAATTGATCTACCTTCCCACCTCCATGGAATTCCCCACTTGGAAAGAATATGTTCAGTTAAGGTTCTAAGATTACCACAGAACTCGGTATGCAGACCAGCTCATGCCAGGAAACAGAAGGCACTGAAATTATCATCAGTCGGGAATGGCATCCGTAATTACAGTGCCGGGGAGATAAAATTCCTTCAAGTAACATCTAAGCCTTTACAAGCATGCAACGAGAGAGGAAGCAGCGATAAGCAGATTGCATGGTAGGTGGCCAGTTTATAAGAAGATTGGGATACAAGAACAAGACCTCACTTCGATGGCGCTACAGTCACAGCATTGAGTATCATGGTTCGATACCTTTCTTTCTACCAGGTGTAAAATACACGAGTGGCAACTACAAGTAAATAGCATGTAGATAAATAATGATATCTTGTAATGTAAAAAAGCTTGGAGTGATTATAATCATATAAACAAAATTGTCTATTAGAAATTTTCCCTTGATGCCATGGAAAAGTACGGTATCAATAAGAGAAACAAGGCTCCAGTTTTTACAGGTTTGGCAACCTTTATACGTAGTTATTGATACACAAAAACAAACATAGGAAGAACTGACAAGACACATTGTCTAGGAGCACCATTTCACCTTTAAAAAAACCCTAAAATTGATTACTACTCAGGATTTACATTTTTCAGCTCACCTCCTGAAACTATATACTTTGCAACATCAGCGCAACATGTAAGTTTATCCGCTTTCTCCTCAGGGATTTCAATGGAAAATTCTTCCTCAAAAGCCATGACAAGCTCGACCCTATCTAAACTGTCCAGGCACAAATCTTTTTGGAAATCAGCTGTCTCAGTAACCTGTTCAGAGGTCAAATGAAATCTACATTACTTTTTTGACCTATGTCCTTAGCAACGGACAGAGTGATTGCTGGTTGAAATTAAGAAGAAAATCTCTTTTTTTGACATAAAGTATCACCTAACCATCAGGTTAATATCACTATGTAAATTTAATCAAATGGAGAGTAAAGGTAAGACTTCCACTTCAAACAATCATAAAATGGACAAGAAACATAAAAAACAAAGAAAATTTCAAGGGAGCCGTCAATTAGTTACCTTAGTGGCATCAATTTTATCAAACTTCTTAACCAGTCCAATGACTCGATCCATGATTTTATCAGGGCTGGTGCCTACTGATGTACACATCTGCCGATGAAGCTGCTTGAACACATTTCCCCTCTGAGCAAATAAAAATTGTTCAGCAGAACCCCTCAGCCTTATGTGGCTCAAGATGGAATTTCTTATGCTTTGCATTTCGACACGAGCTGAAAATCAACATAAGTCTTCCGAATCAGAATGTGCAAATCAAATCACATAAAATCAATGCCAACTGCCAAGACAGCATATATGCATGCGAATGACAGCTGAACAACAACCAAATTTCAAAAACACACTTGTATAATCAATAGGGAACATTCTTTCAACAAACCAGAACTGTACGTAGCATCCTGGCTAGAAGGAGCTAAATTTTAATCAACTATATGCAAACCAGTAACATGTCTAGTGTGAAAAGAAGGCACTAAGGCCAGGATTTACAAATAAATACATGCATCCACAATTTAAAAGAAACCCCATAAAGTTTTTTGAGCTTTCAATGATTGTTCGTCATAATTCAGTAATTTGCACTACTAGCAAGAGCAAAATCATGTAGCTCTAAATCACACAAGTCTTACAAAAGGGAAACCTTCGCATTGTAGCCAAAAACTGAACAGAACAAAGGCCCAAGAGAGCAAAATCTGTCAAAATCATTCAAAGCTTACAACTTTCAGAAAAAGACATTATCCATAGGTAAATGCATGATATCACATTCAAAATTGACCATGAAACCACAGTGGAAAGCTACACAAGAACAAATCTCATGCAAACATAATTCCTACATGTATTGATTCACACACTTTCTGGGTTTTTTCTTGTCAAATCTAAGTTTAAAAAAACACTTAACGGCAAAGCAACAAATTCTGACAAAATAATCTATCAAGTACCCAGATTCAAGTAAAAGACATGGCTCATGAAATTAAAAAAGACATACACTTTAACGAGTAAGAAGAACATAGTAACTACCAGTAATTTTAAAAAGAAGAAACAAAGCAGGAACTGCTTACTCACGAGATTTTGTGCCCGCGGATACTGGCTTTAGAGTTAAAATAATAGTTGTTCAGGTGTTTGATTTATCGCCGCAATGAAGCCCCCCTGTTGAATGGAAGCAAGAGCCTTGTCAATAAGCATCGCTTCATGGGTGGTTTATTAAATGACAGTTACTAATTTCTGTGTAAGATTGCGGTCTCAGTTGCTGTATAAAGTGTTTTTATTTTAAGAAATATTTTAAAATAATATTTTTTTTATTTTTAAAAATTATTTTTATATCAATACATCAAAATAATTTAAAAATATATAAAAATATTTTTAACACAAAAAAAAAAATCAAAATTTTTAATAACTAAGCAGCACTAATCCTGTTAAAGACTGGGTTATGGTTAAGAAAGAATTCAAATAAAACGTAGCTTTGACTAGAATTTAGATAGTTATAATTTTTGTTTTAGTAAAATAGTAAATGGTATTTAAAAAAATATTAAAATAATTATTTATTTATTTTATTTTTAACATCAAAATTATAAAAAAAAACAAACATTAATTTAATAATTTTTAAAAACAAACATATATTTAAAAAATATCTAAAAATAAAAATTATTGTATTTTAAAATAGGTAAAAGTGTGTTTAACGTTATGTTAAAAGGTTTTTTTATTTTTAATATCATATATTAAAATTATAAAAAATAATTAATTTTATATTTAAAAAAAAAACACACATTAAAACATTAACAACATCGCTTCAAAATATACCTTAAGTGCGCGTTTGAAAACATGGTGTCCTCGTTTTCAAAATTCACCTAAATAAGGGTGAATTTACGATGTCATTGCATTAGTAAATTAATTTTTGTTGCCTTTTGGTTTTCTCGTCAGATTAAATTCATCTTTCAGTCCTATCAAAACATTAAAATTAAATTTAAAATATATTAAAAGTAATCAATTACCTATAATCTAAATGGTGTGGATTTTAATTGTGTACTTTTTACTATTTATCTCCTTATATTTTACTATGGATGAGTTGTGCAAAATTTTATATTTATTTTAAGTTGATTCTCAAACTTTTTTTTTTATGATTTAGTTCTAATTAAAGAGTAATTGATTTTGAATTCTTATGAAATGATAGAATTAGAAGTGGAGGGATAAAAAAAAAACGACAAACATTGATGACGTGCTATAAGTTTTTAAAAAAACACACTTTGATTCCCCGACTTAAAAAATCACGCAAATTATATAATTTTGATCCCTTGATATTTTTCTAATTCTATTTTGGTACAAATTTTTATTTTTGTTATTTTTTTTATCCCTGGTTGAGAGAGGAGAGAGAGATAATCAGATTCCGACAGTAGAAGAAAAACATGTCATTGACATCGATTTAGGCCACCAAAATGAATAATAATTGTATCAAATTGTTCCATTTGACGAGAGGAGTTTATATTAGGTGTTTTTGTACCTTAAAAGTTCATAAAAAAACAGATTTTAGCCTGAGGTGGTTTTTGGTTCCGGGTTAAGTTCGGTTTTTTGAGGTCATAGATAGGTTTATCATGGTTTCTAAGGTGTATTATAAGTGTTTTGGGTCAAAACGGGTTGGAAAACAGGATTTTGGATCAAAAGAGCATAAACCATGATTTTCCGGCCATCACAGTGGCTGAAATCTAGGGAAAACTGACGATGCATCGTCTGTTTTTTTTTCAAAAAAAATTGGGACTGACGATATGTCTTCCACCCCAGGTGCAGGTTTTTTTAAAAAAATAAAACCCAATCACGCGGCTCTAATGAAATGAGTCAAGAGGGCTGGCCTGGCTTGCTAGATTCGGCAGCGTCTGGCTCTTTTTATTATTATTTCAATTGATACCTTTTTTATTTTTTTAAGAAAAACTTAATTATATTTACATTAATACCACTTTTTTATTTTATTTTGTTTAGAGAGCATTTTTAAATGATGATGATTTTTTTGTTATGCATTTAATTTTCAAAGAAGCTTTTTTTATTCATCTATGATTTTTTTTGTTTATCTTTTATATAAATGAACTATATTTTTGAAAATAAATAATATTTATTTTCAGATGATTTTTCTAATATTTATTTTTGAAAAAAAATAATCAGCTTCAATCCTAGATGTGTTTTTGTTTATCTTTTGTATAGATGAAATATATTTTTTATTCATCTATGATTTATTCAATCAATTTAATATGTTTGTCGATTTCTATTATCGTTTGATTAAATAAAAAATGTTTTAATAAACAAAAATTAGCAAACATTATTGGATAAATGTTCTGTCTTGTAAGATTAAATATCTTGATCTGCATCTATCTCTCGGTTTTTCAAGTTTTATTTTTAGGTATCGTTAATGATTATTTATTTATTTATTAGTGGATATAGTTCACATGTATGCATAAACCTTTTGATTGGCACTTAAATTTTTTGATCTACAAAAATGAGTTGAAAAAACCTGCATATATAATTTTTTAATGGAAAATAAAACTATTTGACCCGTGGTAGAACACGGGTCATATAAATAGTGTTTTATTGTAGGTTTTAGACAATTCACTATATATTAGCACAATGAATTGTGAATTGTATTTTTTTATATATATATATATATTCAAAACAATTGCATAACTTATAGGATAAAATTGTTTGTTCTATAGGATCCAATAATCATCTGTAAATTAATTAGGAGCAACTCAGTCAGTTTACTTTTTTTTATAGTAAAATTACTTTATTCTCCTTGAAAATAAAAAATATAGGCTTTTTTGTTCAGAGGTATTTTTATCATTTCATTTTCTTTGTAGTGTAAAATGACATAAATATCCTTAAAAATTGCAAAATACTAAACTTGCATGAAAGGGGTTTTTTAGTCTTTTTATATTTTCTATACAATGAAATGACAGGTTTGACCTTGATTTCAAAAATCCTAAGGTTGGTTTGGAAGGTGTTTTTGTCTTCTTTTTTTTTGTAATATTCAAATGCCCTTGGAGGTTGTTTAATAGTTTAATATTTTAAGATATTATTAAACAAATAAAAGATATAATGCGTGATCGTCATCCATGCCATTCTAGAGGCGAGTGAAGAATCATCCGATGACAAAAATACAATCAATCATCGTGTCATCCGACGTGTCCAATGGTGGCGCAGTTGATGGGATATCACATGCAGTCTGATTCATGACGGTTCAACAACAATGGATTTATTTTCTCCTCCCTTTCTATTCTCTCTCTTGGGCCTTGGTATCCACGTCGAGCCTTGAAAAATTTAATTGTATCATCCAATTTGTATTTCTTTCAAATTCGGTCCTCATTCTTTTGATTTCTATTAGTTTTGATTTTAATTTTTTTTGAAGTTTATTGTTTTATATCACTTTCACCCCTCAACATTTTATTTCATTCAATTTTTGTATCTAATTTATTCATTATTCTTTTTATTGCTTTTTTTATTCTTTGCTGGATTTCTTTTTCAATTTTATCCTTCAATATTTTATTTCATTTAATTTTGTATCCAATTTTGGTCCTTAGTTTTTTTAATTTTTTTTTATCATTTTCTTTATTTTTTTTTTCTATTTAACCCCTATTTATTTCTATCACTTATTTTTTGTACAAGATTTGATCCTCGTTGTTTTAATTTTTATTTGTTTTGATTTTTTATGATAGGGAATCTTGCTTCGCTATTTTTTTCATGTTTGCCTTCTATGAGGTGATCTCGCTCTCATGATTTAGGCCTCTAATTTCAAAGATTAGCCCAATTTTTGTTCGGTCTTTTTTTATGTATTTTAAAAAAAAAATTATCTATTACATCATTCGACATTGAGTTATTAGGCCTTGAGTTTCGTGATATGTTCTGCTTTTCTTTTTATGGGGTTATTTTTATCTCATATCTCATCTTGGAGGTTAATTGAGTTAACCCAGATTGACTTAGGTTTTTTTTTAAAAAAATTGTTTGTTTTTTTAATTTTATTCTTTGACATTAAATTATTAGCCCTTGAACTTTGTGACTTTTTCCAAAAAAAATTATGCGGGGTTATCTTGAGTGCAATTTAGTCAAGTTAACATGTGTTGGCTCAGGTTTTTTTCATCGTTTTTATTGATTTAACTTCGGTCTTTTTTTCAAGTCTTTTTTTAAAATCTAGTTTTTTTTTTATATCATAATCTCATCTCACGTTTGGGTGGATCCCCTCACATGACATTGCGGAGAAACTATTCACAGTGCTTTTTTTCCTTTCAATTTGGCCCTTATCATACCAAATTATAAGCCAATTTATTAGGGGATGGTGAGATTGAAAGACAATGGACCAAAGTAAAAAACATGGAGGAAATGGGAGACTTTAAAAAGTCTGGACAAAATGTTTATTATAGTCCTTATACTTTTCAAATTGTAGATGTTAGGTCCCTTCTGTATTTGAAATTAAAGGAAAAAATCAATTTTGACTCCAAATTTTATTTTCTTTATTTTTTGGCCCTTGGTTTGAAAAGATGAGAGAAAGTTATTGTAATCCGGTGCTAAAGAGAGAAAAATTCTATTGGCATGACTTTTGGTCACCAAAACAATTGAAATTTGGCTTAAATTGTTTCTTTTAACGAGGAAAATTCACACTAGAGACTTTTTTTTACCTTGAAATTTCCTAGAAAACATATTTGATCTTGTTAAGATTTTTGATTTTAGGTTTGGGGACAAGTTTTTTGTTTTTTTAGACCATGAATGAGTTTATTAAGTTGCCTAAAATATTTTCTAGGTGTTTTGGGTAAAACATTAGTTGAAATTTGATTTTTGGATAAAAAAAACTTCTGGCCTTTTTTTCCAGCCACTATAATGGTCGAAAATTGGGTATTATAGACGATGCGTCGTCTGACTTATTTTTTTTTCAAAAACATTAAGGCAGATGACCATCAAAAAATAAAAAATCAAGGGCTCAAGCACATGGGCCCTTGCTATATTGGTTAGGTGTTGCTGGCCTGTCAAACTTTTTTTTAATATGTTTTTTTAATTAATCTCTTTATTATATTTATTTTTTCAAAATAATTTTTAAATTTATATGTAAATTAATGCCATTTTTTTATTTTGTTTTTTTTTTATTTTTTAAATAGCAGTTATTTTTAATTATTTTATATGCATTTTATTTTTTGAGAGAATATTCTAATTCATCTATAATTTCTTTTTAAGTTTTACATAAATTAAATTTATTTTAAAAAAATAAAAAATATTTATTTTGGGATAATTTTTTAATATGGGTAACCTTGTATAATATTTTTTTTTCTTTTATTTAATCAATTTAAAGTGTTTCAATTTTTATTATCATTTAATTAAATAGAAAAAAATTAATTTAATGATCAAAGTCGTTAAATACAACCATGTCAAAAATTCGAGTTGCAAGGCCGAATATTTTGGTTTATATCCGACTCTTAATTTTTTTATTTTTAATTATCGTTGATGACTTTTTATTAATTAATTTATTAATATATATAGTTTTCAATTTATTTTATTAAATGTATAAATAAGTTTTTTAATTTCAATTTGTATTTTGTTTTATTAAAAAATACGTTGAAAAAATCAATATATTTTGCTTTTAAAAAAAAATTATGACCCACAACAAAACTCGGGTTACATAATTAAGTATATAATAAAATAAAAAAAAATTATAAATTCTTTATCTTGTACCCTAATTTAATATTAGAGTTCTAATGATTAAAAAGAGAATATAAACCCTTAACGTTTTGGGAAACCCTCAAGATTTGCTAGTTTTTAGTACTTCTAATTGTTATCGTTGATTTTGGGATTGAAAAGAAAATAGTACATTAACAAGCAGTGCAGTGCAATTTCACACATTAAAAAAAAAAAAAAAACCAGCTTAGTGCAAAGTACAATTTCCTCCTTTCTTCATTTCCCCCTTTTTTTTATAGTGGTAAAGTACAATTTGAATCTTATTTATCAAAATAAACTTTATAATATGATTTTTTTGAGAAAAATAACATACTCGTATTGATAAGTAATGTCATGACTTATATTCTATTATTAGAAAATGACAATAAGAGTTGAGAAGTATAAGATAATTTACTTGTAAGATAAATTTGTAGCCCTAGTGATTTTAATTTATGTATTTTCATACTTTGTATTACCTCACATTAATCTTTATTTTTTTATTTATCTACTTTATTTTAATTATGAAGAAGATATAATTTAAAATCAGAAATAATTTAGTTTATGTGCTCAAAATTTAACTATATATATATATATTAAAGAATTATTTCATATTAACACCAAAAAGTATCTCAAAAAAACTAGAAAAATCTTTTCTTATTAAAGAAAAAAAATAAAGATAGCAATAATTTAAAGGAAAAGGACTTTGTCAAATGATGACGTGCCCACCATCCCATACACACTCAAATACTAAACAAGGAAATCAACATTAGATTCGATACATTTACATCACACATTGGCCCACCTCCACCACCATCACCACCACTTCCACCCCTTCCTTTCCTCCTCCTCCACCACAACCACCACTCTCCTTTCACTTCAACCTATTTCCCCACCTCACTGGAGAGATCACTCTCCTTTTTACTATTCCAAAATTCTCCTTCTTTCTCTCTTTTTTTCCCCACACTCCTTAGTTACTTGACACAAAAATAATAAAGTTACAAGCGTTGTTCAATTTTGGCATCTGGGTCTAGCCCCAAATTGCATCCTTTTGGCTTGTTATTAATTTGATTCAACTATATGGTTGGTGGGTTTTGATAAAGTTTCAATCTTTATACAATCCTATCAGTAATAAACAACAGCAACAACATTAATAAAGACCATTAATTTGTAACTTGGTAAGAGTTATCAATAAATGGGGAATGTGAATGGAAGAGAAGAGGAAGAAGGAGCAATTAGTCCATCAAGTGTTGGTGGTGGTGAAGGAGAAAGGAGTGACAGCAGTGAGGTTATGGTTGCATCAGATGAGTCCCATGTTAGTTATCCTGCACCTCCTCCTGAAATGATGGGTCACTCACCTCCTCATAGCCCTAGAGCTACTCACTCACCTCTTCTGTTCACTCCTCAGGTGTGTTTTTGGTTGCTTTTGTTTTTTATTTTCACGAGGGTTCTATGAATGAATCAACTAAATTGTTTGAGGATTTGATTGGTATTGTTAGTTTTTAGATGATTCTGGATTGATATCACATCATCTTCGTTGTGAGATTCTATTAGATGCTGAAGAATTTTGTTAGTTTTTAGAAAGTCTTGATTTGGCTGTATTTTGTGTGGGAATCAGAAAGGAAATTGCTTTAGCTACTTTTAACGTGTGAAAAGATGTGAATAGAATTAGCCATAGGGTTCTTGCTATGAGATTCTACTTGGGCGTGGACACGATTAGTGGTTTCTAATTTGGTGCCATGTAGCTTGTGTTGTCAATCTGGAACAAAGTGTGCATTTCGATTTGATGTAAATAGGGATTGAGCTGTTATTTTTAATCCGACAAGATCAAGTGTTACATGAACTAAAACTTTGTTGGATCCTGGTGATATTCATTTTAATATTTAGTGCTATCCTCATGTAACTTGCTCTTCTTCATGCCCAAGAAAATATTTTCGTTAAGCTGAGTTATTTGCTTTATGTCTATTCTAGTGTGTGCTTCCATCTACAACCCTATTAGAGTTGCTATCTTTTAATTGCATGTTTTTTGTTGTCAGGTCCCTGTGGCTCCATTGCAAAGACCTGATGAGATTCAAATTCCAAGCCACTCGTGGATGCAAACTTCTTTAGGGTATGAAGAAATGTGCAATGAGCATGGAATTCCAACAATGATTACATGGAGCTATGGTGGCAAGGAAGTAGCTGTCGAGGGATCATGGGATGACTGGAAAACAAGGTTCTTAAAATTCAGTGCTTAGATTTTCCCCGTCTGTATCATAACAACTTCAGGAGCCACTTTGTGATTGTCTAATATATCCTGATTACATTGTTGATCAGAATTCCTTTGCAAAGATCTGGAAAAGACTACACTATAATGAAAGTTCTGCCATCAGGAGTTTACCAATACAGGTTTATTGTTGATGGACAGTGGAGGTATTCCCCTGACTTGCCCTGGGCCAAAGATGATGCTGGCAATGCTCACAACACTTTGGATTTGCAAGTAATATTTTCATCCCTTCCCTTTGGTATTTCGGCGGAACTTTATTCTGATTCCACCAAATTAAAGGGGAGACCAGTAAAAATTTCCCCTTCTCAATTAATCTATTGTGTCTATATGGAAACTGTTACTTCTCTTCTCTTTTCCTTGAATGATAATTAGTGCATAAGTAGTCCATAAAAGTTAAAATTTTCACTTTCACTAAGCAAGCAATATCAACTTCATTCAAAGGTCCAAAAATCACATATCTAGCACTGACAAAGGAAGGAGAAAGAATTTGACTTTAGATATTCATCCCTGTCTTGATTTGGTAGAGATGCTATTCTTTTAGGTCTACTAATTTGTTGATCTCAAACTAACATATTTTAGATTGTGCGACAATTTCTCCAACACAAGGTTTGTATGAAACTCCCCGGTGAATATGTTCACCTGGAGCAGACTTGCTTCCATTCTATTATGTTAGGCAAGATTCATGAGCTTATCAATGTGTAAAATATAAAGAGGAATTCATGAATAAAGTTGATTGATTTAAATCATTTTAGCTAGTGAAATCAGTATGAGGTTCAAAACAAAGAGTAAATAAATGAAATATAATTAGGTATCTAAACAGCTCGTGGGTTGCGTTTTAAACGTTAGATACCCTACTTATTATTTCCACCTTTTTATGTCCTCCTGCCTTTCATGGCACTTCCAGCATGGTGTTCTCTTGGTGTCATCATGAATGCGTAAGGAGAAACTATCTTTAATGTAATTTTGGGTTATCTTCCTGTGTTACTGGCTCCACACTGTCAGTTCTATTCCTGTCTATTTTTGGAAGTATCATAAATGACAGAAAAATAAGGATAATATTTAGCACAATTCTCTTACCCTAAAACTTAAACAACATTTGGAGCTTGCCAAAATTGCATTCGTACAGGTTATACTTGCAGTTTCAGTTTTCTTTCTCTGAAGAAATAAAGCAGTTTATTCTCATAATTGGTTGGTGCAACACTTGCTGCCTTGCAGGTTTAATGATCAGTTCTTTAAAATAGTGTATGCTTTGTATGTGATATTTTATAAGGATAATTCACAGCATATTGGCTATTGCATAATGGCAAAAGCATGATATTCAAATAGCCTAGGACCTTCTGTTTCACAATTCTGATTTTGTGATCTATCTCTGACTTATAGGATTAAAAGATATTTAATGCTGCTCATCCTACTAGTTTTTTTAATGTCTTATGCGTGCCTCCTTTAGTCTTGTGTCTTGGAATTAGAATATGAAATACTCAGAATTGTGGTTGCCAAATAATGTTTTGCAGGACTTTGTTCCAGAAGACCTTGAAAGTATATCTGGTTTTGAACCCCCTCAGTCCCCAGAGTTGAGCTACAGCAATTTGCAACTCGGTAGCGATGATTTTGCAAAAGAGCCACCAATGGTTCCTCCACACTTACAGATGACACTGCTCAATATGCCATCATCCTGCATGGAGATACCGCCTCCTTCATCAAAACCTCAACATGTAGTGCTTAATCATCTCTACATGCAGAAGGGGAGGAGTGGGCCTGCTGTGGTGGCACTTGGTTCAACACATAGATTCTTAGCCAAGTATGTGACTGTGGTGCTTTACAAGTCTTTGCAGAGGTAATAATTTATTGCATCTGTGTGGGATTATGGTCTACCATCCCTAATATCTAGTTTAATATATATGCCAATGGCGCAAGTAAGCTAAGGAAGGAGTCACCTCTGGCATTAAAAAAGATTGTATTTTACAAAATACAAATCCTTGATAACCATTGTTAGTCAAATAGCTACTTGTTCATATGGGGAAAAGAGCTAATTATTCTCTTGCTTTGGCTCATCTAATGCTTTCACCACATTCGCCTAGAGTCCTCAATTGATTTAACTGGATTGGGGACATCTTCATACTTGCCTTGATGCTCTTTTCTTTTCTGGAGAGGAAAATGGCTAGACGCTTGAAATCTTAGCTTGTTTTTTTTTTTTCCCTGTAGAAGAGATTATCTTGATGGCATAACCGTGGGAGGTTCGTCTCGAATTCCTTCATTTTTCCATTAACGATTATAGCAATGACTTTGGATATTGATGGATGTGGTTTCTAGAGTCAGTACAAAATTTCTCGTGGGCACCTATCTTGAACTGTGGCCAGATTTGGATTTAGATCCCCCACAAGAATGCATGTGTTGAGGTCTAGTCGTTAAGCATGGATTGCAATTGAATGCTGGATGAATCTTAGCCCTTTGTTTCACATACAAAAACTTCTATAATCTTCACGAATTCTATTGCAAAACAAGATATTCTTGATGAGCATGCATTTCTGGTTTTTAAGGCTAATATCATAGATATTAAACCTGGTCTAGCTTGGTATGTATACCTGGTGATCTGCCCGCCAACTTGACAACATGTAGATAATTAAGTTTAATATCTGATAAATTAAAATTTCAACCTATCTAACAAAATATTATACAACGATAATTCAAAAGTTCAAGTGCAATGACTTAATTTTTTTTCTTAATTCAAACCCTTATTTAACACCCTTTGAAACCCAAAATTATCCATTAGTGTCAATTTTTTTTTAAAAAAAAAAAACCATTGCATTCCCTGATGCCATGGCAAATTAAAAAAAAATTCCCTGATACAAATTAAAGAGTGAGTAAATGATTGCATTCGCTAGATGCCATGACAAACAAATTCACGATCGATGAACAGATGGATAGAGGAATCAAGAACAGCATGTTTTTGTTACATATGCCTATGATCAGCTACTCCATCATTTGTGCTCAAAGCATCATGAACAGTTGGCCATAACACAATGCTCCGAGCAGAGAGCAGACTGTTTAAAATCTTGGACCGGTCTCATGCACCCTGGGTATTCAAGCAAGTTAAGTTCTCTCAAATATAGGCCATCGAGAGGGTTTAATTTTCTCGAGAGCTTGTTTCGGTGGCTAAGGAATCTTCTTGAATGAATACAATCAATGTATCTATCTGGTCTTAGTTGATGACGTAAGAGTTGATAAAGAATATATTTATTTTCGAGCAAGAAAAATCTTTAAATGGTCAAATAACAATGTCAAATGACAGGCTTGGGAGTTACGAAGGTTAGGCCGTCCTTTTTTATTTTCTAATAAATAAGAGTTTACTGTTTTTTCTTGAACGTATCAAGTTGATGTAAGGAATGCGTCTCTAAGAATTTCTTGATTATTTTCTTGATTTTTTGAATTCAATTTTTGAAGTTATATTGATCCAAGAGATTTTACTATGTAAGTGAAAGATGTATTTTTAATAAGTTGCTAAAAGAATTGAGATTGAATTTTCTTTTCTTTTTTAATATTTTTAAATAGTTTTAATATAATAATTTAAAAAAAAAAAAAAATTACTTTAAAAAATAAACTCATTAACACACTCATTTCATAAAAAACGACGTCATCCTAGGATCATGGTACAGTACAGTTATTACGGAAGAAATCTCATGTCTGAAATGACAGCACAAAGGTTGTTTCTTTTTTTAATGGCAATTTTAGTCCTTCAGGTATTGCAATTTTGGCTCATCAAACCCAACGGTTCCAAAAAATGTGATTGAGTCCTTAGACTTTTGTTTCAAAGCAAGATTAGTCCCTAAAATGAATAAAATGATTAGTGCAACGTGTCAGAACTTTAAAGGCCACAACACTGAATATGTGACATATTCCTAATACCCAAAAAAAAAAACAAAGTATTTCTATTAAAATTGTTGTAATTAATTAAAAAGTATTTCTATGAAATTTTTTTTTCACCTTGTACACCCAGAAAAAAAAGATTTAAAAGAAAAAAAATCAATATAAAATAAGAAAAGTATTTTCTTCAAATATAATAGTCATTTATGTTATTTTTCTTTCTTCTAATTATTTTTATCCAAATATTTTATTTTTATTTTAATTGTCTCCGAACCAAAAGTTTAAGAATCCGATTTGTGTTGCTGGGAACAACTAGGTTTGATGTGCCAAAATCACAATACATCGAGGACTAAAACGGCCACCGAAACATTTTTAGCATTTTCATTTAACATCACTAAAATTTCCAAATTCGGAAACCTTGGCAAACCACAAAAGCAAAACTAACATGTCCGAATTCGGCGAGGCTTCACTCCTTTGATTGTTAAGGAAGGAAGATGGTTATAAATACTAATGAGCTTTGTCAAGAACAAAATGTTTCTTGTCGGAATTATCAATTGTTTTCTCACAATCTCTGCGGACTCTTTGATAGGCCAGTGAAACAAAGAAACCGAGGAAGGCCTATTGAAAGAGACTGTAGAGCTAGAACACCAAGAAATTATAACAAAGCTTAAGGTTCTTGGTTTGATCTTTCACCATGGAAGATATAAAGAATGAGAGTATTGATCTTGTAAGCATTTCTCATCATGTTTTCTCTGTGAATCTTGCTTCTTGTTTAGGTACCTATATATTGACAAATGTTGTGTTAATTTGTTTTTGTGTTTGTGCAGGAGAAAATTCCTATTGAAGAAGTGTTTGAAAAGCTAAAATGTACGAAAGAGGGGTTGAGGACAACAGAAGGTGAAGAGAGGCTTAGGATCTTTGGCCCCAACAAGCTTGAGGAGAAAAAGGAGAGCAAAATCCTCAAGTTCTTGGGCTTTATGTGGAATCCTTTGTCGTGGGTCATGGAGGCAGCTGCCATTATGGCCATTGTTTTGGCTAATGGAGGAGGCAAGCCACCGGATTGGCAAGACTTTGTTGGTATCATTGTGTTGCTTATCATCAATTCCACCATCAGCTTCATTGAAGAAAACAATGCGGGTAACGCCGCCGCCTCTTTGATGGCTGGTCTTGCTCCTAAAACCAAGGTAATATTTGTCCAATATCCTTCCTTGTACATGGCTGTTACTTTCATTAGCAGCTCATAACCTCATGTAACTCATTGTCTACATAATTAATCCTACAGGTTTTGAGGGATGGAAAATGGAGTGAGCAAGATGCAGCAATTTTGGTACCAGGAGATATAATTAGCATCAAGTTGGGAGATATTATCCCAGCTGATGCTCGTCTCATGGTAGGTGATCCGCTCAAGATCGATCAGTCTGCCTTAACTGGTGAGTCCCTTCCAGTCACAAAGTATCCCGGCAGCGGGGTTTACTCAGGATCAACCTGTAAGCAAGGTGAGATTGAGGCTGTTGTTATTGCGACGGGTGTTCATACCTTCTTCGGCAAGGCAGCTCACCTTGTAGACAGCACCAATAACGTCGGTCATTTCCAAAAGGTATTGCTTGTTTTTACTTCATTAATGAGAATCTAAATTGATCACACAGAGATTTGTTTTACAGCTGTTTTTTTTTTTTTTTTTTTTGTGTGCAATCTATTTATCAGGTGTTGACTGCTATTGGTAACTTCTGTATCTGCTCAATTGCAATTGGTATGCTGATTGAGATCATAGTGATGTACCCAATCCAACACAGGAGGTACAGAGATGGCATTGACAACCTCTTGGTGCTTCTCATTGGAGGTATCCCTATTGCCATGCCCACAGTCTTGTCAGTGACAATGGCTATTGGATCTCACCGCCTATCACAGCAAGGTGCCATCACCAAGAGGATGACTGCCATTGAAGAAATGGCTGGAATGGATGTCTTGTGCAGTGACAAGACTGGAACTCTCACCCTTAACAAGCTTACTGTTGACAAGACTCTCATTGAGGTCAGTGATCGTAGCCAAGTCATATAATCTTCAAGGGACTTATCTTACACGATTTCATACGACTTAAGGTTCGGTACTTTCTGCATTGGTAATTACAGGTGTTTGTGAAGGACATGGACAAGGACACTCTTATATTACACGCTGCCAGGGCTTCTAGAACCGAGAACCAGGATGCCATTGATGCTTCAATAGTTGGGATGTTGGGAGATCCCAGTGAGGTATGCAATTTAATCCCATTTTTATGAACTTTTAGTTCTTGTCAGTTTGTTTTCGTTATATTTCCTGGAGTCATTGAAATGGAAAATTTATTTTGCCTTCTTGTGAGCTTTGTAGGCAAGATCAGGAATCATAGAGGTGCATTTCTTGCCCTTCAACCCTGTCGAAAAGCGCACTGCAATCACCTACTTTGATGGAAATGGTGATTGGTATAGAAGCAGCAAGGGAGCTCCCGAGCAGGTATGCATTCCAGTGTGTTTTAACTCTTATTTGAAAACTATCCCTTGTACTGCCGCCTGCGGGTAGTAACTTTTCATTTGTTTGCCAGATTATTGAGCTCTGTGAACTCAAGGGGAATATTAGGAAAAAGGCTCATGAAATCATCAACAACTTTGCTGACCGTGGCCTTCGTTCCCTGGGAGTTGCTCGTCATGTACATTAATCTAACAATTTCTTTGCTACTTGTTTCATAATATTACTTGGAATATAACAACCTAGGTGAACTTTTTAGCTCAACCATGTTTTGATGAAATGAACATTTTTTTTCCTGTTTACAGAGAATACCAGAGAAGAACAAGGAAAGTGCAGGAGCACCATGGGAGTTTGTGGGTCTCTTGCCTCTTTTTGACCCTCCAAGGCATGATAGTGCTGAGACTATCCGCCGAGCACTTGACCTTGGTGTCAATGTTAAGATGATCACTGGTGACCAACTTGCAATTGGCAAAGAGACTGGCCGCAGGCTTGGCATGGGTACCAACATGTATCCTTCATCATCCCTCCTTGGTGATAACAAAGATGAATCAATTGCGTCCGTTCCAGTTGATGAGCTCATTGAGAAAGCTGATGGGTTTGCTGGCGTCTTCCCGGGTAATGGGATCTTTATTAAACCTTGACTGGTACAGCAAAGAGTTTGTGTTTGAGTACTATTTAGGAGATCTAAATAATGTGAGCTTTGGATATGCAGAGCACAAATATGAGATTGTTAAGAAGCTCCAAGAGAGGAAGCACATTTGTGGAATGACAGGTGATGGTGTTAATGATGCGCCGGCATTGAAGAAGGCGGACATTGGTATTGCCGTGGCAGATGCAACTGATGCTGCCAGGAGTGCCTCAGACATTGTTTTGACAGAACCAGGATTGAGTGTGATTATCAGTGCTGTGCTGACAAGCAGAGCCATCTTCCAACGGATGAAGAACTACACAATCTATGCTGTTTCCATCACAATTCGTATTGTGTTGGGATTCTTGCTTGTTGCACTTATCTGGAAGTTTGACTTCTCTCCATTCATGGTCCTCATCATTGCCATCCTCAATGATGGAACCATTATGACCATCTCCAAGGATAGAGTCAAGCCATCTCCTGTCCCTGACTCCTGGAAGCTTAAGGAAATTTTTGCCATGGGCGTTGTCCTTGGAACCTACTTGGCAATTATAACCGTGCTGTTCTTCTGGCTTGCTCATGGCACTGACTTCTTCTCCGTAAGTGAATTGGTACTCTAAATGATAAAGTTCAGATGAAGTTAAATTGAAACAAATACTAAAATTTGATGATGTTTGCAGGATAAGTTCGGCGTGAGGTCAATCAGAGGTAAACCAGATGAGCTTACAGCAGCTCTCTACCTTCAAGTGAGCATCATCAGTCAAGCACTCATATTTGTGACCAGGTCAAGGAGCTGGTCCTTCACTGAACGCCCTGGTCTCTTGCTTGTCGGTGCCTTCCTTGCAGCGCAATTGGTTAGTACTTTGATCTCTTTCCCCCTTCTACTCCCAGCTGTTATCTATCCATTAACATGATCACCGTAGGAAGCTCTAACTTATTACTTCTCCATGAAGGTGGCAACTGTCATTGCTGTGTATGCAAACTGGGGATTTGCAAGAATCCAAGGCATCGGTTGGGGATGGGCAGGAATAATCTGGATTTTCAGCATTATCACCTACATCCCTCTTGACATCCTCAAGTTCATCACCCGCTATGCATTGACCGGGAAGGCTTGGGATAATCTGCTAGAAAACAAGGTTTTTAACTCAACAAAATCTGATTTGCTATTTCATTTCACAAACTTTTTTCTTATTGCATTACCTCTGTGCTTGTTTAAAAACCAATCCAGACTGCTTTCACTACCAAGAAGGATTATGGAAAGGGTGAAAGGGAGGCTCAATGGGCTACAGCTCAGCGCACGCTTCATGGTCTCCAGTCCCCAGAAACCATGAAAAATGACAAGGCCAGCTATAGGGAGTTGAGTGAGCTCGCTGAGCAGGCAAAGAGGCGTGCCGAAGTAGCAAGGTAAGTACTTAGCCTGCACACACAGTAAAGAACTAAAGGTCATTCCATGATGGAAATCCTTTAACTTACCATCTGGAAGGTAAAGTTTAGCTGTACCAAGGTTAGAGCGAGAGGGGTAACTTGTATTTTTTATATCAGTATCTGACAAGTATGATTAAAGATGGACATGCATGAAGATTAGCCCTCTAAGACCTATTTCAAGAAGTGAAAATCAAGCTCATGATATTACATGTAGTCATTTATCTGCAATTTCTTTTCTTGAAGGACACAAAGCATATGAACTAGTGCTAATGTTGCAGGCTAAGAGAGATTCACACATTGAAGGGCCATGTTGAGTCAGTGGTTAAAATGAAGGGGCTTGATATTGAGACCATCCAACAACACTACACAGTCTAAAGAAATTAAAGAGTTTCTATTAAGAATCATATGCAAGTAAGATAGAGACATAGTTGAAAGAAAACAAAGCAGCTAACTTGAAGCTGCTTTTTCTGTTCCCTGATCATCTGTTCATTTATTAATATTGTTATTATTTTTAGCTTAAATCATAGGAGGAATATTCAAAAGGGTGAGATTCTATAGTTGCCTTTTGAAAATTACAGAATACTAGTGGAGAACTGGTATATAGAATGAAGGACTGCAGGGGCTAATATGCTATGTATGTCCTTGATTAGGATAGCGAGCAGCTTTTGCCTCTTTCATTGTATATTTTTTTCTCATTCCAGTAATCATAATAAGCTTAATCTACAGCATTAATATCTTGTTATGCTATAGAATTTTAGTTCTTTTTTTTTTTCTGTATACTAAAGTGATAGGCCAACTTGTATGAAAAGATTGCACGAGGCATCCTGCTGAAAAGCATCTGTTGTGATATTCACTCAAATCAGTTAGTAAGTAGCCAGCATTCAGTGCTGTATCAAGAACAGTGAGAACATGACCCAAAAGAGAATGCAAAGATTTTATTACCAAATGGAAAATTCCCTATTTTGTGAAGGGCATTCTCTGCTACATATAGCAAGTAAAAAACATCTCATTAATTCACATTACAGGACGATCAAGGTTGGAATTTGGTAGGGATTCACTGCTAAGTTGAGAGAAATTACTGCTAACAGCTGTAAGCTGAGAACAGTAAATGTTCATTGAGGAGGCATAAAGAGGAACATCATAACTAGCACTTTCTAATTAAATGGAAAGAAGCATGTACAAGCATGGAAAATAAAAACGGATTCTTAATTGTTCTCTATCACTGCTCCCAATTTCTTATCCATCTCTTAAATGGCTGCGTGGCTATTTAAAAGACTGGACATCCTTTAACTACAATCCCCGGTGCTGTTGGACATGAAGCCAAAGGACAGTGATCAACTTCCGTACCCCACCATTTCAATTCTTTGCCTGAATTCTGCACAGCGAAGAACAATAAAACACCCATGAAAGCTGTCCCAGCATCCAATGCTGCAGATAGGACATAGTTATACTTCTGCCACCAGCGCTTGCGATATCGAAAGACAAAGTAGTTGAATATAGTTCCAGTGACAAGCCAGCTTGCGATGTTGGTGGGAGTTGCAGGTGGCATTCCGGCAAAACCATAAGATATTACTGGTATATTTATCAATGCAATCCATTTCTTTTCAGGGAACATTTTGCTCAGTACCCAGAAAGGAACCGGTAAGAAAGCTCCAATGAGGAACAGCCATACCAAGTTCCTGTAGAGGCCACCAGGTCCAAAGAGCCTCCTTGGTCCAATGAGGCCCCAGATTACAGAAGCATCAAACGTGACTCGGTACTTAGGACACGTCCATGGACTACTAGAATCAAGTACATCAGTATCACAGATATTTTCAATGTTCTCCAACATCCACCACGCAACTGCAAGATTGAGTGTACCAGCAACAAAGGTCCCCACTAGCTGAGGAAAACACCAAATCTATGGTTAATACTTCACACTACTAAAACATGAAATTTCAATGCCCAAATGTACAGGTTTCTGCAATGCCATACCTGAGCTACATACATGCACCGTGGTGGAATTTTCATATAGTGTCCAAGTTTAAGGTCAGCTAAGAAAGAAAGAGCATGGATCGTGCTAATTCGTCCATAAATCTTGAAAAGCAGGTTTGCAATTGGTTTTCCTGGAAGAACATATCCAATCATGAACTGTGCTATTATGTCATACCCAGGTTGCTGCAATGTAAACACTACATTATGAGATAAAACAGAAATACCCTCAACTAAGATTTGGCTATCCATTAAAAGCAAAGTTTCCTATGTCTAAGAGGGCAGATAAGAAAAGACACAATTTTAAAAAAATTGGCCATACCTGATTCGTAGTTGCTTGAATAACACCAATAGGAAGGGTAACAAGCCAAGCCAAGGCAAAGGCAAAGAGCATACCCCACCATCGCAGCTGCACAGTTTCTTTCCAAACAAAAGACATTAACAACGAGAGGACAACACTTCCTATTAAGAGAATATAAAACCACCAATCAGGAACTTCTTTGTAAGCTTTCATCAATTTTGAATGAACATCCAATTTCACATTCTGCACTGCTCTTCTACTTTGCCTCCAAATATCCCTGAACAATGGAAAACACGTATTGTCATTTATTAAGATCCAGTGATAAGGGAACCTATACTTGTATTACCAGGGTACCTTCCGTTAAACAGCGCCACATGTGTGAGGGTTGCTGTGAACCTTGCAAATCCTGATCCAATTGACAGGGCAAATAGAGGGCTCAGATAGAGCTTGCTATAACTATCATAAGCAGGGATGTTAAGTTGAAAATCTGGGGTCAAGATCTTTGTAGTTTCATATTTTTGCCCGCTAGAAGTGAATAGCTGATTAGAAAATATTGGAAACTTCCAAGCATCAAAAGTGTTATATTTCCAATAACACAAAGGGAGTATTATGTAGATGAACATGATAAATCCAACCGCAACATTGACAATGGAAGACCAAGGAGCGACAAGAGGACTGCCATGGTAGGCTGAAATCCCAGCCCAATCAAGAGTGAAGGCACCGACACCAAGGCCATGGTAACCTGACCCTACTTGTTGAGCCGTGATACTATGAGGCCATACCCAGCACACCCATGAGAAAAACGTCATGATTGGGAACAAGTATCCAGGGACTGTATAATAGAGAAAGCTTGCTGTCATGGCAATGAGGAAGAATTGCATCCTAGTCAGGCCTTTACTTTTCGGATCCTTTTCATGCAGTGCTCTGTAGAGACAAGATTGTTAGCATATGACAACATTATTGCCAAAAGTTACCTACGAGCTAATCACATATGAATGTTTTCACTTAGAATACTTTTTCTTCACCAATGACCTTCAGGAATATGATCCCATATGCAAATTCATGACAAACAAAACAAATTAAGAAGGCATTTCATTCTCTGTCAACAACAATCCAACGTCAGTAGCATCATGCACTTTGTCCCCTAAGGCAAGAACACATACAGAACAGATTCTCAAACAGTGAAAATGCACTTGAATCATATACCAACAAGCTAAAGTAATGCAACTAGAATTATAGTCATAGTCAACTCCATTATTCAAACAAAAGCAAATTGTTTGAGTTCATTTCTCTTAACACCACAACTAGATGGGGATTTTGCAATGTCCTTTTCTCAGCCTCTATTTGTATTTTTAGAAATATTCTGTCGTGTGCATCTTCGGTAATGGAATTTGAACCACAAGCAGTCTTTCGATATGTTGAAGAATAGATCAACTATCACCATCCCTTCAAAGATTTACCAGTTGTCAAGAAAGAGCATAAAATTTATACTTCTATTGTCAAAATCAATCAAGGTATGGGATTCTAAAAGTTAAAGCTTAAAGGCTTTAAAAATTTTCTGTGTTCTGTATTTTCACATCAACCAAACAGATATTTTATAAAATGTAGGGCCAAGTTAAAAAAAAAAAAAAAACACAGACCTGAACAGAGAAACCTGAGCAAGGTTTGAAGGCCACCACATCTCAACAGGATAAACCAAGTATCTCCTTAGCATCCCAGCCCATCCATATCCCAAAATCTGCAGATCAAGAACCAGAAACACAAAAATCAAATGAAAATCTACAATTAAATGCACTAATAAAACTAAACTAAATTGAAAAAAGATAGCTTTTGGTTGAAAATCAAATGCACAGTAACCATATCCCCTGCATAATGCACATAAAAAAACTGAAAATAAAAAGAACCACAAAAAGTTTGGAGTCCAACCAACATGCAAATAATCAAATCCAATTTTCTAATCATATTAAAAAAAAATCCCCACTGTTTCACTACGTCAAAATCAACCATGACTCTTGAATCTAGACACAAAATCAGAAGCAAACAACACCAAAAGAATTACCTGAGTAGTCAAGACTATGAACAGCCCACAAAGGAAACTCAGATTCTGCTTATAATAAGCCTTCATAACAGTAATGGCACCAATAGAGTAGGCATCACCACCACCAAAAGACACACCACAATTAGCAAAGATAGTGATAATCACATGTTCTTTCATATTAAAAGGCCCTGGATTCAAACTAAAACTCCACCCCAAAATCCTATAATCTCTAGTGGGCAAAGTCTTAGCCATAAACTTCCCTATAGGCAACACAGCAATTTGCATAAGAATGGCAGAGATAGTGAGTGGCTGTGTACGGTAAGTGAAGAAGGTGTTCAAAAAGATAAGTATTATGCATGAAGTTAAACCCAGAAACCATGCACGGAAAGTCAGGACAGGAAGTGTTGGGTCATCAGTTTCAGGCACAACTAAGGCCACTTCCTCAACAGGACATCTTTCATGTTGTTCTTCTGCTGATGAATCTAACCCTAAACCATTTGTGTGTTTCTCATCCTTACTCTCTGTAGTTGCCATTCTTGAACTAGAAAGACACAAACAGTAGATCAAAGATCACTTCTTTTCTCTCCCGTAAGAAAAAAAGAGTTTGGTACTTTGGATGTCAGTCTGGTTGTGATATATAGCTGAGAGAGTGAATATTTTTGTGACAAGAATGGCCTTTGGAAAATAGTGTTTTTACCTTGTTGGTAATATTTCTCTTTTTTTTTTTTTTTTTTGAGAGGTAATGAAAATTCAAGGATGTTGACTCCATGGTTGACTAATGTGATGACTATAATATCCTTTTGGGAATTTTCGTGTTCTTGATGGCTCTGGCAGCATCAGCAGCAGCCCATGAAGAAGAATATATCATTAATTAATTATTGATTTAGAGACCGTTAAGTAATACGGTACAAGCCGGTTTAAAAAAATCAGAAAATCAAAATCAAAAGTTTTATTTTTACTGTTACTGCAACCGTTAGATCCCAAAAAAATCAGAAGCGACAAGTTGGTTTTTAACATTACGTCTCAGCTGTATTTTAAAAAAAAATTGATTTTTTTTAATTTTAAAATAATTTTTTTATTAATTTAGATTGTTTTAATACTTTAATATCAAAAATAAATTTTAAAAAATAAAATAAATTATTTTAATATAAAACAACATCTATCTTACTTTTAAATTAACTATAAACTAAAAGTCATCAGCCTTTAATGGTGGATTGCACAGTGAAATTCACGGTAAAAAAGATAATGCTTTTAGTTAAAGGTTTTTTTTATTAGTTTTATTCTTTTTAATTAATCTTTTTTTTGTTTGGTGTATTTTGTTTATATTAATTTTTTTCCTATTTAGTTATCACACTCTCATAACGCAGATCCCAGGTTTGGCGAGTTAACCTGGTTTGACAGGTTAACCCCGTTGATTTAGAATTTTTTTTTTAATTAGTTTTTTTTTTAAATTTTATTTTTTTAATATCAATTTGATTGAAAATTAAATTTCATGATTTGTTTTGTTTATTTTTTATTAGATTATCGTGATCTCATGAGGGAATTTTAATGTATCCTTCCTCGCAAAGCATTATTCATTAGAATAGTGCTTTGCTTTTTCTTTTCTTTTTTTGCTTTGTTTTTTTGCTTTCAAATAATATTTTTTTTTTAATTTCATTCTTTAATATTAAATTTTTTTCTATTTAGATATCACACTTTCATGACTCGATCTTGCAGCAAAATCCACATCCAAAGCTCTTGGGTCTGGTGTTGCAGCCACACCCATTTAAACTTGGGTCATACAAGTTTAATATTATTATTAATATAAAAAAATAATATTATTTGTATTAAAAATATTATTAGTTTTATTATAATGAATATTGCTAATATAATAATTAATAAATTTGAAAAAACAAATATTATTAGTTATAGGTTTCTTTTTTGCTTTTTTTTCCCACTGTGGATTGCATTGTGCAAATCCACAATGAAAGGCGAATCCAAAGCTCTTAGGTCTGGTGTTGCAGCCAGATCTAAGGCTCCTGGGCCTAACGATGCAGCTAGAACCACTTAAACTTAGGTCATGCAAGTTTAATATTATTATTAATATTAAAAATATTATTATTTGTATTATAATGAATATTGCTAATATAATAATTAATAAATTTGAAAAAATTATTATTAATATTGAAAAACAACAATGGATTTGATTTTAAGGGTAAAATTTAAAACTATAAGAACTTGGGTTAGACATGTTTAATATTATTATTAATATAATTATTAATAAATTTGAAAAAAATATCATTACTATTGAAAAAAATCATAGATTTGATTTATAGGGTAAAATTAAAAATTATTGTTATTGTTATTGTCATTGTTATTCTTTTTATTATTATGATTATTAGTGTTATTCTTATTCTTAATATTGTTATTGTTTTTATTATTATTAAATTTGAAAACAATTATTACTATTGAAGAAAAACCATAAATATGATTTGAAGGGGTTAAAAACTATAAAAACTTTGGTCATATAAGTTTAATATTATTATTATTATTATTTTTGTTATTATTATTATTGTTATAAATGTTATTATTTTTATTATTATTAGGGGAACCAGACCCCAGAAACTTGGGTCTAGCTGGGTGTTAGACTCAAGTTTATAATCATTAATTTTATTCTTATTGTTATCATTATCATTAATAATTTTTTAAAAAAACATTATTACTATCGAAGAAAAATAATAAATTTGATTTCAAGGGATAAAAAACTATAAGAATTTAGATCAGACAAGTTTAATATTATTATTTATATTAAAAATATTATTATTTATATTAAAAATATTACTATTGGTATTATAATTAATATTATAAATATTACTCTTGGATCATGTGTTGCAGCCAAACTCAAGGCTCTTGGATCTAACTTTATAGATAGATTTAACGCTCTTAGATATTAGTATTTTTTGATATTTTTTATGCTGAAAAAATTAACTCGCAGTATAGCATGGGCACCCCACTAATATAAACTAAAAGTTGTTGCTTCTGATTTTTTTTCCAATCTTTTACAGCTTTTAAATTTTTTTGGAATATAGTTTGAATCGTATTATCAATCGAAGCTTAAATAATCTCATAAGGATTTGTTTTTTATGAATATTAATATAGTTTTGAGTAAAAAAATGGTATTGTAAAGTTTTTCCAGGGATGATCATATCTGTTTAGACTTTAGAGATTAGATATCACATCATCCAATAGGATGGGTGGGGTCTGGTGTTGTTTGGGTATTTGATTATCCTTGCATGTGAGAGACCCTAGTGTTGTCCAATTGAAACACAGTCAACCAAACACTCCTTGGGAGTGATGTCCAATTGAAACACAGTCAATCGAATAATTTTTTAGAAGTTTTTCGAGAGTGTAATAATTGATATTTTTTAAAATATTTTTTTATTTAGAAATATATTAAAATAATATTTATTTATTTTTAAAAATTATTTTTTATATCAGTACATTAAAACAATTTAAAAACAAAAAAAATATTTTAAAGCAAAGAAAAATAAAAAAATTTAATTTTTTAAAAAACAAAAACTAAAAAACAAACGGCTCTCTATTATTCAGAAGTTATTATCTAGTTCCTATTTTTTTCTAAGATTAAACTCGATATATTAAGTAAGTATCAATTTAAATGGTTTAATTTTAATACAAAAATTGAATTGGATCGAATAAAAAAAATTGAACAAAATTGATTTTATATTTGTAAAAGTCAAATAAGCTCAATTTAATTTACGAGTTTTTTAGTTGAATTTTATTTTTATAAACTTTGATTTAATGAGTCTTTAATTTAAAATGGGTTTTTTTTTGTTTGATGAACAAACTCTATTATATAGACAAGAACCAGGAAATCTAAAAAAAAAAAAAATCTACAGTAACAATTTTAATTTTAATTTTCAAGTACTGGCATGATAGCATATTGTGGCATCATATGAGAGTGTTACAGCTCTGTTATTATGCTTGCAATTATGGTAATCATTTTTTCTTATTGTTAGAGGCTGATGATAAAAATCAAATCTTCTCTTCAATCATGGAATTGATGTTTCATCAGCTTGAGATCATTTTTCTAATGCTTTGATGATGATTCATCCATAATCAATCACATAAAGCTTTTTTAATTCCTATTAATAAAAAAACCCAAATTAATTTTTTTTAAAAAAAATCTTAAACCAAACTAAACTAAAAAATTGATCCAAACCGGTTTTATAGTTATAAAAACTAAATAAGTCCAAGTCTTTTAGCTAAACTTTTTTTTCTTTTAGATTTTGATTTAATAGTTTTTTAGTTTATAATAGATTTTTTTTTGTTTGATTTGGTTTGGGATTTTCGGTTTTTGTTTTTGAAATCAAATCATTTTTTTAACCAAAATTATTCAAAAAATTGTTTAATTTGATTTTTGTTGTCAGTGTTTATGGACATTTCACATAATTTGACTAATTTTCTTAGCATTAATTTACCCCATGTTAGTTATTGCTTGCCAATTAGAAGCTATAATATAACTAATATTGAGATTGAAGAAAAGGCTCTCAGATTATTATTTTTCAGTATATCAACTTGAATATGAAAAACATATTTAAAATCTAGTTGAAAGAAAAAACTATCATATATATGTGTGTGTGTCTACATATAAAATCAAAGTCGTAAACAAAAAAACCAAGGTATAGGCTATAACCTCATATATAATGAAATGAATTGATTTCTTTTAAATGTTTACATGACATAGTGAGGGGTACTATATTGTATAGTGGAAAGAAGCAACATAGCAGCTTCATTAATTTTTTTTTATTAACGTGGATGTCCGGGTCAGTTTGCGTGTACCTCGACTAATCCTACGGGCCCTGAAGTTAACGACCATGTAAGTTTTCAGTAGCCCTAAGGTTTGTGGGACTCGAACTGGTAATATTTAGAAAGCAAACTTATAGTATTACCAGTTAAGCTACACCTCTTCATAATTTTTATTTTTTATTGAATGCATGGTTGGTGGTTATATAAAAAAGCAAAAATAAAATTTTAATTTTAATTTCCAATTACTAGCATGATGGCATATCGTGGGATCATATAAGAGAGTTACTATAAAAAAAAAACAATTTTGTTATTATGCAATTATGGGATATTTTTTATTATTTCTTGGGGCCTATGAAATAAATTAAACCTTATCATGATTCATGAAATTGGTGTTTGGTTTAAGATCATTTTTCTAATGTATTGATAATGATTAATACACAATTAATCTAAAATATGTTTTTTATTGGGAACGGTATTTGCACGTCAAGCTTGAATAAATATATTTTTTTTGTGTTAATTTTCTTGGAATTTAGTGTTTTTATTTATATAGTAGCTCACGATTATCCATGAGTATGTGTAATTGAAATTATAAAAATCCAGTTGGTGAATGATTAAGAGAAAATTAATATTTACTCTAAACTTTGTTTTATTTGGGGAAGGTTAATTGCAGTTTGATTTGGAAAAACAGTAAATTTATTGATTTCCTTGGAGTCTATTGCATTTTATATTTATGTATGTATGGATCAATGGTAGGACTATATTATAATTAAACTAAGAGATTCGACCAGTTCAATAATTACGAAGCAGGTCCCAAAAAGAATCCTTTCAAATCTATTGTCACCAAGTAGCCACATTATCCTTCCTTTTCAGTGCTGTTAAACCAACCCGATGGATCAACCGGCAACTAACCAATTCATGACTTGACTCGGGATATGTTTTATATCAAACCAGGTAAAAGTTGGCGTGGTTAAACCTGTTTTATCTAACAAGTTAACCTATGATATAATTTGATTTTTTTTAATTAAAATAATATTGTTTTAAATTGACCCATTCACCCTATAACCCAACTCTAAGGCCGGATCATTAGCCTAGCTGAATTTTATAATTATACTTATTTTTCTTTCTTTCTTTTTATAAAGAAACTTCTCATTCTAAAATTCATAGGTGTAGAGCTCTTCCACTCATATAAAAATAAAATAAATAAAAACCTCATGGTTAATTATTACATAATGAGTTCTGTTTTTTACTAGAGAGAGGAGAGGAGGATACACAATTTTTTTTTTTTTTTTTGCATGTGTATTTAGAATTGTATAGACATGTTTTAAAAGTATGTTTGACTTGAAAAAACTTCAAATTAATATTTTTTAGTGATTTTTGATGTGTTAATATAAAAAATAAAAAAAATATTTTAATATATTTTCAAGTGAAAATATTTTTATTAAAATATAAAAAACACACAAATTAAATATCTAATAATTTCTCAAAGACATAAAAGGTAAATAACTAAGGTTTCTACATGGATTAGAAATTGACTTCTTAAAGGACTGGATTTTGACTTGTAAACTCAACATGTAAGATCTTATGTATTGATGATGTAAAAAAAAAAGTTGAAAGGAAAATAATCCCAATTTATTTTATTTTTAAAAAAAGAAGTTTAACTATTGATGGGCAAAATTGTCAGCTTAGTAGATGTTTATTTTAGTCAATTATTGCATGTTTATAATCCCAGAAAGCAGTAATCATCATATCAGCCACCTACTCTTATTAATGAACGAATGATTAAAATCTTGACAGTGCAAGTAATTCCTTTCTAAACACCACAAAAAAGTTTTATTTTATTTTTTAAAAAAGAATTAATGGTTGAGGATGCCTTTTTCCAAGCTTGTGAAGATCGCAAGCTACAAACAATAAGACACACTTCTGTCTTGGTCCCGGAAAGTGCCAGCATGGCATTTTCGTGGGCCCCGCATGAAGAGGTCCAATGCTGGACCAGATGGCCCCACTTCTGGTAACGAAAGTTGCCACGCTGGACGAAGGTTGTGTGCTTGCTCGCGCTGTTTTGTGGCTTCCATGTGTCACACATGCCTACGTTGGAAATGGAAAGCTTGCCTTTTGTGATGTTGAAGAGATTAATAAAACTGTTGTTATTATTACATGGAGTTGACTAGAAGAAAGGCTTAAGTGGGCAGAGCTCCAATCTTTTTCTTGATTTGTGCTTACGTTTTTTTGACAACGTTAATTTGGTATGGAACCGTCCAAATGCTTGGCACCCATTAATGGAAAACAAAGGAGAGAGGGAGGGGGGAGAGAATCTGCTTAGAGCCCAAGTAGAAGAAGGCTTGGAGGAATTGAATGGATTTATTCACTTTGATGTTTTGCAATAAGAAATTGATTTTATTGCATTCTCGTTTTCTTGTCACGTTGAGGATGGAGTTCAATGAATTGTCTAAATGCTCGGCACCCGTCAATGGAAGAGCGAGAGAGAGAATTTGTTTAACTTGTGTTTGGTTGGTGTGTCGAGATAGAAAAAAATAGATATAGAGAAAGGTAAAATCATGTTTTGATTAGGGAGATGGAGATAAAAACATAAAATAAATTTGTTTCTGGAAGTTTTGGAATGAATTTTTATTTTTAAAAAAACATGAGATATAAGAAAACATGTCTTTCTATTTTTATTGTCTCGGTCTTTTTATCTTAAGAAAGTAACAAAACACTACTTTAATACATAATATAATCAAATAAGAAGATAAAAAGTCTGCTATCGATTGTTATTGATATTCAAAAGAAACCAACCCAAAGTTGTTGCGTACTTCTTTGACACGATTTATACGTGATTATGTGAACATGGTTTTTTTTAAATAAAAGTAACAGCAAGGATAAAAAGATAGAGTTTGATTGAGTTATTTGAAGAATAAGTTTGTATATAAGTTTGGGTTCGTATAGGTATGGAATCTTGGAGGAGAATCATGTCTATGTGCTGGTCATGGATCCGGGAATCGGGTCGTGACACCACCTCTACTAGGTAATAACATCAAGACTTTGTCAAAGAATTATCTTAATCTAATAGCTTAAACTATTAGGTGAGGCTTCAAGATATGATTGAATTGAGATAGTTATTTGATATGATATTAAAACCTTGTTGACCAAGCGATTATGAATTCGAATCTCATCACTCTTATTCTATTTAATAAAAAATAAGCACAAGGTAGTATGAGTCTGTACAAGTTTCATGTTCGAAGAGCTTTTACTTGAGGAGGTATGTTAAAGAATAATATAAATCATATCTTAGGGTCTCACCTAATAACATAAGCTATTAGATTGAGATGGTTCTTTGACAGACTCTTAAATAAAAAAGAAAAATAATAGAAAATTAAAAATTAAGCAAGAAATCTTGAAAAAATTAGTGTTTAATATAGCAGCCAGTCAGATCAAAAATTATGATTTTATTATTATTATTATATTGATTTAATGTAATCAGATTTTTTTTTGGATCCAATCCTATCTTATTTGATCATAAAAATATTTGTCAGACTATCTGTATAATTTATTAGTGACAAATCTTAATCTGATTGCTTGAAATGCTAGCTTAGCTAAATAATTTGTTCTTTAGGATCTAATTATTTTACTTACAAGATTAAAAAAGAATGAAAAAGAGATTATCTATTTCAGGCAATTTAAATGTCTTTTGACATTTGATTGATGATAGAGTGGGATCACGAGGTGGTACTTTTGACGCCATTAATGGAGGTGAACGAAAGCTAATGGCATATCTTTGTAGCAGATGGAGTCAAATGTCGCTTGTGGAAGATAGATACAGGGACCCATGATTCCAATGGCGTTGACCCATGCTCAGTTATCCCTCACCCAAACCAGCACAGCAGCTTCTTCATCACTCGAGAAGCCCAATGCTTGATCTAGAATATCTTTAATATTGTATATGGAATATGTTCATCTCTTGGATCATGATTCAATCTCCACTTAATTCATATTCACATTCGTAAATATCTTGTGGTATATATCATGTTTGAATTATATATAAAGATTATTCAACTTTAACCCAGCTTCCACTGAAGCCTAAAATTCTTTACCACGAATAATTATCAGAGAAAAAAAACAAGAAAAAAGAAAGAAAAAAGAAAGATGAATAATAAAAATAAATTATTGTTATATAAAATTTAATTTCTTAAATCAATTTATACTAGTAAATACTAAATCAATTTATACTAGTAATACTAAGGCTTCGTTTTGTTATATATATATATATGTTGATGGAAAAGAGATTTAATCTCCAATATCAAAAGTTGACTAAAGAATATATATCTTGATTGTATAGAACTTAAAAGGGAAAAATTAATATATGGTCACAACTCTAACAAATAACATGTTAGTAGTTAGTGCATGGTGCTAAATATGCATTAAACATGTTTAAAATGATTAATGATCTTGATTAACAAGTAGTTCATAACTTGGTGTGGGTGTTATCAACAATTAATGGAGTATATAAAGCAAAAACAAACTATTAAATAACAAAGTCTATTCTGAAAAATAGTAAGATTTGTAACTTATTTCATACAAATTAAGCAATAAAACCCTGAACATAATTGAGCACAATAAACGTGGAGTAAAAGAAGAAGAAGAAGAAGATGCTCTTTATTTATTTCTTTTGGGTTTATTCCATTCAAAAACTTTGAATCTCAACCCAATAACTTAAGTTATTAAGTGAGGCTCCAAGATATAATTTATATTCTTTACTAACACATTCCCTCAAATAAAAGCTTTTTGGGCTTTAAACTTGCACATGCTACATTACCTTATGCTTAATTTTCATCAAATAAATAGGGATCATGAGATTCAAACTCGTGACCGCTTGGTCATCAAAACTCTGATACCATGTCAAAGAACCGTCTCAATCTAATAATTTAAGCTGTTAGGTGAGATCTCAAGATATAAGATATGATTTATATTATTCTCTAACATGTGGATTGTCAATCCGATTTTTTGACCGGTTTTGTTTTTTTTTTTTTAATGAAAAAATATTGTTTCATTTGTCAAACCAAATTTCTGACTAAATTATTTGATCATTTTTTTCTACATTGTTTTGGAAAAAATATGTGGTTAGTTTAATCCTCAAAGATTTTGCATGGTCAGGGTAGGTTCCAAGCCAAATTTTGATTTATCAAGTTGGACTGAGTTTTTTAATTATTAGTTGATCGATCAACCTTGGAAGATCATACATGATTGATTTAAAACTACATGCAGGCCAAGTTCCCGGCCCCTTCACAATAATCAATCAAAATCCCTTCCTTTCTGATAAAAATATCGAATCGTTTTAATTGATCTGCCCATTGAAAGCTAAAAACATAGGGTTTCAATGAAAACATGAGGACAAAAGCTGAACCCAAATCCCATGACGAAGGAGTACTTGCACACCATTGTCAATATCCGGCTTCGATTTGCAATGAACTGTAAAATATAAAAACATGGCTATTCGCATAGACATCTAATTTATGTAAAATATAAAAATTCCAAGACAAAGGATTCCTTTTTCCCGTGACTGACCAAGATCATCAACTCTCAAATTAAGAGCAAATATATAATTGAAGTCATTTTCAGACTAAAACAAGATTGATAGTAAATCCAAACCCCCCATAAAAGCTAGCCTAATCCCTGATAAGAACAAGCACACATTCTACATTACAGGTAGGTTTATTTCCATTCAAACCCAGGGGGGTTCACACTGCCAGGAAATTAAAGGAGTGGAGCCGTGAATTAATTCCAAATATTGAGATGAAAGACATGCCATCTTCCACACCAAACAAAAGAAGTGGGCTCACGGGTCACCTTCCACTCAATGACTTGATGAGTAAAAAACAAGCATCAATTTGACGTCTGGGAAACTTCTTGTTGGTTGCTGCTACCTTTTTTCCCCTCCCTCCCTCCCTCCTAGTATCACTTCAATTCCTGTTGTTTTGATCCATCCACAGGTCACATCGATCTTGCCATCCACTATAGCTTCTTGCATTTTCCCAGTACCCCAAGAAGAACAAATGAACTATGGTATGGTCCATTTTGGAAAATTTCCTCTGAAAAAAGAGAGAGAAGACGCTTTCCTATTCCCTTATCAGTGGTAATCAAGAACAAGCTTGCCCTCTCTTTACCTTAGAGCAAGAATATGGAGTCACCATCTATGATTCCCTTACCAGTGGTAATCAAGAACAAGCTTGCCCTCTCTTTACCTTAGAGCAAGAATATGGAGTCACCATCTATGCCCATTGTGAAGTTTATCCATATAGAAGCCCATTGTGAAAAAAGCATGGCTTGGTTTGGCTCCTTGGTGATGCCTTTCGGTGCTGAAGGATATTCTGCCATTGCCCCACATTTCGTTTATGGTAGGTATATTTTTGTGTACTTCACTAAAATGATGGTTACACAATTTTACTCTTGGATGAGTAATGTTCACCGATAGATATTGATATCTAAAAGTTAAGTTGATTTATAGTTATCTATCCATTAATGTTTTAAAAATCATAAAGATTTGGATTTTCTATTTAAGTCATGTTCAAACTTCAAAAAAAAAAAAATTACAATAATATATTAACAAAACTATTAAACCTAGCCTTGTTCATAAGTGAAAGCTATAATAACATCAATAACATAAAAAATATAAAAGACTTGATAACTAAAAAGAATTGCGAATATGAATTTTAAATTTACAGTTTTATTTTCTGAAAAATAATACTAATAGCATATGCCTATTTTAAAGGTTTACAAGAACTTTAAATAGTTTAGAAAATCCAATTTTAATTTTTTTTGCGAGTTTTTTATTAATATTTTTGCAAGTTAAGTTGTTTTTTTGTTGTTTTTTTTGTTGGTTTACTTATTATTATTTGTTTTTTCATAAATATTTAAATTATTAATTTAACTAAGGACTTGGGATTTAAATTTATTTTTAACCTATGACTTTTTTTACATTAAAAAAAAATTGTTCTGCCCTCGACGACTCAGGGCAACATATCTTTTAATAACTATTGCTATTCTCATCTCACTTCGTGCATTTAAATAGCGTAAAACAAGTACAACAATAAAATGAAGAGAAGCCTTTATTAATTTGTTTAAAATTTTTTCTTTTCTTTTACCCAAATTGTTTTGTTTAGGGGAATTAATGTCATGGAAATTAAGATATCTTCAAATATTTCTTTCTTGTTCTAGAGAATAAAATATATTAATCTATATGATATATAGTTCAAATAATTAATCAGAACCCTTCGCCCAATCTGATATTTCAATCGATGCATAGATCAGTCGAATATTGTCCCATAGTTTTGTGCCGTAAGTATATATTTTGATCAATCCATATATAGTTTTGTGCAATGTGTATTTTGATTATTCCAATCTATAGTTTTGGTTATTCATACAGCTAGCAAATCTCTTTATCATCATCAAAATGTATTTTGTTGTGAAATTAGCGTCTGCTACTTTTAATCACGCAAGGGAGAATTTTTATTTCCTAAAAAAAAATAGATTTTTTAATGCATTTTTATAATTTAAAAAATGTAAATTCAAATCAAAAAATTTATGTACACATTTAATCAAATAAATCAAGAACTATGTGTGTAAATAAGTAAATAAAAAATCATTAACAATACCTAGAAATAAAACTTGAAAAATCAAGAGACAGGTGTAGATCAAAATATTTAATCTTGAGAGACTAAATATTTATTAGGTTGTGTTTGCTAAATTTATTTATTAAAATAATTTTTTATTTAAAAAAATGATAATAAAAATCGAGATATAAATAAAATTGATCGAATAAAATAAAAGAGAGGAAAAACATTGTGCAAAGCTGCACATATTAGAAATATTATCTAAAAATATTTTTATTTATTTTACAAATAATTTTTATCCATACAAAAGATAAAAAAAATAATTATAAATTAATCATAAAAACTCTTCAAATTTAAATGCATAACTAAAAAAAATAATCATCATTTAAAAGAGATTTTCCAAACAAAATAAAAGAGAGAAAGGGTACTAATTCAAATATAAATTAAAAACATTTAGAGAAAAAACCATAAAAAATCATTAATTAAAAAAATAGAAAAAACAATTATATATATATAAAAGCAAAGGTTAGGTGCTATTGGGTCAGGCCAGCTAGCGTGACCTATTTTGTTGAATTAAATTCTATTCGATATGATATATATTGCTTTAATAATTATACAAGTATGGAGTATCTATTATGTCTCGATATTAGTATACTTATCAGTAACTCCATGCTAACGGAGATTAGTTAGTTTATGTGTACATGATATTTTGTATACTTAGCTGGTGAGAGAGGCACCAGCTTGTGATGACTGATCCTCCCACAATGGTCACCTTCGAGTATATCTGGTTATCTTCGAATGTCATCTGATCTTTAACATGTATTCCACTATTTTATGCTAAAATGCTTGGTATAATGGTATGCATATTTATATCAAGATATATTGAGACTTGCAAACAATTAATATCTAAAAATGTATATTAAATGTTATTCCGTTACTGAGGTTGTTTAACTCACCCTTTTATATTTTTAATATTATTTCAGGTTTTTAGTTTTTGTTAACCGGTAGATTTTGTTGAGTATTTCTGTTTTTTTAATTTTGGTTGGTATACCTTGTTTGTTCTGTGTAACTTTTATTTTAGCTATTATTGGATGTTTTAGATGTTCAAATATTACATTATTTTAATTAAGTTAAGATTTTGACGATGTAATAAATATTATAGATTATTTGTTTTATTTTATTTTGATGATGATGATGAAATATTTTAAAAATTACAAAACGCTATAAATTTTATATAATTTATTTTATAACATGTATAGTCTGAGATTTAATAAAAGTGAGAACACCACTCCTGTATTAGCGATTATAAACTCGAGATTCGGTTTCGTCACAGTATCAAATTGAAGATGACAAAGAGATAGACCTCAGAAAGTCGTAGTCGCCGCAGGATTGGATTTCTAAATCTTACACTTTATTTATAATTCACTCGCAGCCGTGGGGTATCAACATCCCAGGCCGTTCCCACAGTTAAGAGTGACCTAACAAGCCCCACTGACCTTTCGTGTGCTCTGCCTAAGCCTTTCTTCCTCTCTTTTAGCTCCGAGTGAAAACAGAAAAGTGAAATCTAATAGTGGCCAGTGGCCTGGTGGTCCAAAGTACGGTAACGTTTCTCCCTGTCTGGACCCCCAACCCCTGCTATGGAGGTCCAAATCCTTCTCAGTTACTAGACACCACAATTTAATCTATTTTTATTACTAATCTTTTATATTTAATAAGAATGATGATATATAATAAGGTAATTCTCTTGCCTTGAGGCATGTGGCTGGCGTTAGTGTACAATATTCTGCAACTATTTGTGCTGAGTGGCTGCAGTTTGTGCACTATGGATGGAGATGAAGGTGTTTCAATGGGGGAAAACCCTTCACATCACGAACAAATGCAAGCAAATAGTGTCCTCTCCTCGATCATATATATATATATATATAATAACAAGTTGGAAATTTGAAGCAAAGATTCAAGGACCACTGCCTTGGTCACCTTTTTTTTTCCCTTTACAACAACGACATGGTTACTTTCTCAAAATGCTGTGGTGCATGTCCTATCATGTATGTATGTATGTATGTGACATTGAAAACTTGGGGCTGAAAAACATGGGTGTTTTGGTACATGGGAAACCTTGAAATTGAATCCTGCATTCAGAGATAAAATTCATGAGAAGCATGTCCAATATTATGATGTCAATCAAACAATGTCTTAATCTGCTATACATTGTCACACAGGATCCCTGCATCTGCTCTCCCCTCTCTAGATTCTCACAAACAATGTTTCCACAGAAGAGCAACAAAATATAGCACCCTAAGCTCTAGAGATTTTGAAGGATTAAACCAAAAGGAGAGATTGGATTAATAGAGGTGAAAATTAATTATATGTAGCATCAAGTATTGTGCTTCAATATCTTATTATCATACCATATAATACATGGCAAAATTGCTTACAACCTTAACATTGGCTAAACTAATTAAGATTCCACCAGAGGTACAACATTAATTATTAGTTACATAACAGAGCAAGCATTAGGGTTTTCATCACTGAAAATCTGAGGAGCATAAGCAAACTCAGAGTAGTACTTTGATGGCCAATATTCACTTCTCTTGATATCCAGGTTCTTGTCATCCTCTGCCTTCGCTTCTTCTCCATCTTTCTTTTCTCCTTCTTTTTCTTCCTTTTTCTCTTCTTTCTTCTCTTCTTCCTTCTTTTCTTCATCTTTCACTATAGAAGCTTGTTTTCTAGTCTTCTTGTACACATCATCCACCAGCTTTGATGGATCAACCACCCCTTTTACTATTACTTGATCATTGGCTAGGTTTGTTTCTACTGACTCTACACCTGCATGCATTGCATTAATTCCAAAGCAATCACTCAATGTTCAACTTGCTCTAGGATATGTGATTTTTGGGACCTTATATAAAAGAATTGAATATGTGCACACGGAGGTATGAGAAGAAAAATCCCACCCCTAGTGCCACTCTTTGGTGTTTTTGTAGAATTAGAAAATAATATAAATTATATCTTAAGATTTTATTTAACTTTACGTTTAAGTTTAAGATTTTGAATTGAAATAATATCAAAATTTCAATGATCAAATAGTAACGAGTTTATATCTTACACTCTTTTGAATTGAGATATTTCTTTACATAAACATCTAGTTACCAAATAAAAAAAATATCATAAAAAAATGATTTGAACCAAAAACTTCATGGAAAACACCTCACGTGTATTATCTTGATGCAAGAGTTTGGCTATACAAAATTGCAAGATGATTTAATGTAAATATAAATACCTTGGATCTTTCGAACTCGCTTTTGTAGCACTTGAGCACATGCTTCGCAATGCATTCTAACGTTCAAGACTACAGTTACAACGGGAGGAGGCTGCAGCCATAGAATTGCATTAGAAAATATTGGTCAGATGGAAATACAAGTAATTCATAGAATTAATGATATATGGCTCATCTAGCTAGAAGCAAGAAACAAATTTATGAGAAAAGTAGAAATCTATATCCGAAATCATCAGAGGAAAACAAAGTGTCCTTCATGTTTATTGATTTAGGCTTTCTCCTTTGTTGTTTCAGATGGAACATTTTCTTTTCCTTACACTTCAATGAAAACATAAGAGAGCTCTAAGGTTGTGTTGGTTAGTGTCCAAGACAGAAGATATATATGTACAGAAATAACAAAAACATATTTAGTTAAAAAGGCAATATATCAATAAATTTGTCTCTGACTGATATTCACTCAAAAATTGTTCGTTGTAGAGTGAATTTCTATTATTTAAAAAAAAAAAATTAACACATCCTTGTCTCCATTATACCTATCTTTTATATCCTGAAATAGTAACAAACACTGTTTAAAATACTATAAAACAAGACACTCAATCCAAGATTTTAAACAATTTATGCCATATCAAAGTCATCTAGTAAAAAGTAGGATTTAAAAACTTTTTAAGCCATGATCTAACTTTATTGTGGATGAATTTTGACTAGTGTTTTTTGTTTTCAAGTGGGGGTGAATGCAATAGTGGCCATATGAAGCCAACAGGCTCAATACCCAACAAGAGTGAGACAGAAACCACCAAATTCCATTAAGACCACCATCCTCGAGACACTTGCAGCTCATGCCGACCAAACAGTAGATTCTACTCAGTACAGGATTTAGGATCCTTTCGTTTCATGCTTTTCAAATTTTTTTCCAGAGCACATGTTTTCTTGAACTGAAAAAACAAGCCATATGCTAGTTACACAATAGCTAAAGTAGTTTTGTAACATACTGATGATTTTGTTTACAAAGCTAAGGACAAAAGGTGATGATCATAAAGAAATGGGCTCCTCGTGCTCTTGTCAATCCTCAAAAATTGCGGGGGAATTGTGGTCATCAAGCCAGAAAACAAAATTTCCGAGCATGTATAGGCCCATAACAATAAATTCGAGGATTCGTGGGGTCAAAACCCTAAATGTTCTTTCTCTTTCCTTGCAAAACGTGCCCGATACTGCTGACCTGTTTTGTTACTTTCATGTCAGCATGGAAACAGCACTCACAAGAGTCACAGTAGGTGATAGGCAAGTGGGTAAAGTTTATAAATTTGCCTAAATGACACCTTATCTTTAGGACTGCCAAGTAAAAGCCTACAAAAAGTCAATATAGGATTCTCCACCCTAGCTTTAGTGGGTCAAAAATAGAGAGTGAGGGCTTACTTGTAGTTGAAAAAAGATGAGGTAAGTAAATAAGTGGTAATGATTGTGTGTGGAGAGTAGTAGAATCTTTGAAATTTTTACCTCATCTTTTTTCTCTTCTTCCTTGGGTGGATCTTTGGCTTCTTCTTTCTTCTCTTCAGGCGGTTTTGGCAAGGGTGAAATTAGCTCCACTTTCCGGCCACTTTTCTTTTGCAGCCTCTCACATACCTTAGATGGGTCTGCTGCTTTGCCTTTCACCACCACCTTGCTTGCTTTGCTATCTGTGCTTACTTCCTCCACTCCTGTCACCCATATTTTCCAAATCCGACCGTTAGGCATTGTGATTGGAGCGGGTTGGGTCAAAAATTGTTATTTAATAACTTTTTTGAAATCATAGTTTTGAAAAATTATGTACTTAAAGCCTCGGTTTAGATTTTGACAAAGCTGAGATTTAATGTATTTTTTCAGAACCATGATCTTAAATGCAAACCATAGATTTGGAAACGTAAGCTCGAGCGGAGTAGAAATAGATAAAATATTAAGGATATAATATATATCTACTGCCCTTTTAAGGAAAAATCATTGATTATACTATGGTCTTTCTTTATTTAAGATGAAGATAATGTTAGAGGTGATATTTAACACGAATTCTAAGGTAATGATGGTTTGATCTCTAATTAAGTAAATGTTTTGGCTTTGTAATGTTAGTGATTTATATGACAAGTACAAGTCCTTTCGATATTATGACATGCAATTTAACCTTAATTACGTGTATAAAACAAAATTCACTATGTCTCTTTCCTAATTAAGAACAATTTCCGAGTTCAGAAAGTTGAACGTTCAAGCATGGTTTAGTTAAAGATGGTAAAGCAAGAAACACCTTCAAATCCTTTCAAAGCCCTTGCAACTTTCCTGGCACAAGCTTCACAATGCATATCAACCTTGAGCACAATTTCTGGAGGCTCTTCTTCTTTCTTTTCTTCCTTCTTCTCTTCTTCCTTAGCCTCTTCTTTCTTTTCTTCCTCTTTTTTCTCCTGTCGAAGAGAATCAACACCCCAAAATTATCAGCATCATCTCTTGCAATTGTTCTATTTGAATAAATAAATAACTCCGTACACAAGAAAGAAAAAAGAAGACTTACTTCACCCATTTCTGAGATGATTCTCAAGTATTCTCTGCTTCAGAAGCTATTGACAAATGTAGCTAGTTATGCACACAAACACTCAGTATATTCAGTAACAATGAGCTAAGCTTTCTAGCTTTTTTGCTCTCTCTCTCTGTGGGTGTGGTGGAGGAGGAACATTTATGTAAGGTGGGGATCCTCAAATCTGATGTGGATTTGTTTAAGGCAGAGCATTTATAGGAGATATCTTCTCTTTTCAGTGATGAAGTTAAAAATAAAAAATTTTAAAAAATATTCTACACAACAATATCAATATCAAATATAGCTGACTCAGCACCCCCATAAAGTGCCCTTCATTTCCTCCTAAATGACCTTCGTGCTGGGGATAACGCAGGACTATTTACAATAAATGAAATATTGGTAATAAATTCTCTTGAATGTTCAATTGAATTCCAATGATGAATGGACATGTATACGTCATGTGATTTAGTTGATCTACACATTATAATAATAAAAAAAATTAGACTCGTTTATCACGAGTCAAATATTTTTACTTTTTATATATAAAAATTTATTTAAGTTTTTTAATATATTTTGATAGTTGAAAAAATATAACAAATCAAAAAATTTATACAATCAAATAAATAAAAAATTATATACGTTAATAAATAAATAAATAATTATTAATGACACCTAAAAACAAAATTTAAAAAATCAAGAGACAAATATAAATCAAGATATTGAATCTTGAAAAATAAAACATTAAATTGATTGAATAAAATAAAATAAAAAAATAAATAACATGTAAGACTACACATCTTAAGAATATCATCTAAAAATAAATATTTTTTATTTTCAAAAATATAATTTATCTATATAAAAGATAAAAATAAAATTATAAATGAAAAAAAAACCATTCCAAAAATTAAACACATAAGAAAAAAATTAATATTTTTTAAAAGAGTCCCCTGAACAAAATAAAAGAGAGAAGATTTTGTTTTTGTTTTTAGTTTTTTTTTTTAACTGGTCATGTCACTTTATTTTCTTTCAATTACATTCTTTAAAGTTATATTTTCATGGCAACCATAGTTATCAAACCTGGTCTGGGGGTTGACCCGGCCAAGGGGCGGGGTCCCGGGTTACACGGGTTGACTCGGGTCAACCCTAAAAAATTAAAAAAACAATATTTGAGGTTTTAATAGTTTATATAAAAAAACAAAAAAAAATCAATGTAAATATAGGTTATACATGTTGTAAGCAATTAAGTTTAAAACATCATTTCAAAAAGTTTTTTATCCTTCATTGGAAAGATATTATCTTATTCTTCTAAGTTAAAGTATTTAAACCAAAAAGGTTTTTTTTATTCCATATTGAAAAATCATAATTTTTACGTTGTGAACATAAAGTATATATATCAAAAGGGCTTCAAATCTCACATTAAAAAATAAAATATTATTCAAGTATTTATATAGTGAACTTTAAAATGAGTTAGTAATCAACTATAAAAAAAATATAAAAAAAGGGGTATTTGGGTAGGAGAAAAAACACATTTTTTTAAAAAAAGACTCTATCGGGTTTTTGTCGGGTCACTCGAGTTTCGGGTGGATCGGCAAGTTGACCAGTTTACTCCATGCCAATTGTAGGTTTAAATTTTTAATGAAACAGACCCGTCCAAGGCTCCGGGTCACCCGAAAAAAATAAAAATAAAATACTTGATATTTTATTATTTTACATGAAAAAAATTAAGAAACAATCCACGTGGATAAAGGTTATACATGTTGTAAATAATTAAGTTTAAAATATTATTTCAAAAGGTTTTTTTATACCACACTGGAAAGATATTATCTTATTCTTCTAAGTTGAATTATTTAAACCAAAAAGGTTTTTTTTATCTCATATTTAAAAAAACATAACTTTTTTATTGTGAACATATAGTATATATACTAAAAGGCTTCAAATTGCACATTGAAAAAATAAAATATTCTTCTAATATTTATATAATGAATTTTGAAATGAGTTAGTAGCCAACTGAAAAATATGAAAAAAAAAGGTCTCTCGGTAGGAGGAAAAACACATTTGAAAAAAAAAAGGTTTTTACAGGGTCACCCGAGTTCTGGGTTGACTTGGTGGGGCAACCGGTTTACTTTGGGCTAATTGCAGACCTGAATTTTGAATGAAACAAATATGACCAATGCTATTGGATCCAGGTGACAGCATTGCTCAACGCTATTGGATCTTGGTGGAGGAGGGCTCACAACTGCTGGATCCTGTTGCGCAGTAGGATCCACTATCATTGAGTCTCGCAATAGAGCGAGACCCACTAAAACATGGGTCTGGCTGCGCAGCCGGATCCACTACCCTGATAATATTACCTAAAATAATATTATATTATAATATTTATGAATTGTTTTGTAATGGATTTTATTGTTAAAAAATTATTTGATATAATATAAATATATAAAGTATATGATGCGATTAAAAAAATTATTTAAAGCTCCATCAACTTTAATATGATAATATTAGAAATATAATTTTTCTGAATACTTTTATTTTAAAGAGTTCATTGCGATTATATGTGAGACATGTATAAAGAATATAAACAGATAAGATTTTTATGCCACTATTTAAGTGTTTTTTGAATATTAATAAAGTTTGTTAAAATATATAAATCATTTAGTCTAATCTAAAACAATCAAAGATAACACACTACAATTACCAAGATATTTTTTAAAAATAATATTACTAAATTAATTCTCCTTTTATGTCCATTAAATATAACATAATCCTTTAATATGTGAGACAACTTTCCTTTCTTTTTTTCTTCTTATTTTTTTTTTATCGAAACAGAATATGCATATACTACATTTGTCATCATTGTTAATGTGCTAGTATTTTTTAAACACAAAAACAAACATATTTTCATAAGAAAATTCAACGCAACTTCAAATGAAAAAAAAAATATTATCACCCAACTTTTATACAATATAAAAAAAGTTTCATCAATTTATTTACTTGTTACCGTATGAAAAATAAATAAATAAGAGAAAAAAAAATTAAAGTGTTGGGTCTTACTGGGGGTAGGACCCAACGCTGTCTGATAAGTCCTACTAGCCGCAAGACCCAACACCATTGGTTGGGTCTTGATAGCAGCAGGACCCAACATCACTAGATCCTGGTGACAGCAGGACCTGGGGATACAACAACACTTGTTGACTAAAATACAGAAAGACAATGCCATTCATAGGCGTTGCAGTGTCGTCCATAGTGCAAATACTTTATATTTACAGTGTCGTTCTTGATACAATGAGTCTATATTCACAATAAATATATAATATTTTTCTCAAGTGTTTTAAAGTATTGTATAATATATAAAAAGAAGGGGTCGGTTCATGCCCTAAGACTAAGATGAAGTCATGCAATTATAGGAGTCTTGAAGTAGCTTAAGAAGATATTTATATACTATATTGTAGTATATTTGACATGAAATGTTGGGCTTTGTTCATGTCGATCGTGAGCTTTATTTGATGCTTTTTTTAGGATCATAAGAGTCCAGAAAGATACTGATAAGGTTAGCTTTTGGATCCCCAAGAAAGCTTTCCATTAAATTAGATTATTAAAGTGATTTAGCTTTCATATAATTCATTATTTATTTTCTATTAATAATTTATGATAGGGTAGGCTACATGTGTGACCAAAATCTAAAAGTACAGTGTTTTGCCTTCACCGACCGCCCGCCAAAGCATAAATTGTTTTTCGGCAAATGTCCTCAATCTTTGCCTCACAGCCTTCTAATTAAAAAGAGTATAATTCAAACCCCTAATGGCTAAAGGTAAGCAAACTAATTGTCTTATAATTCATTTATTAATCAATGGTTTGAATAAATCCCATGATATAATAATGCTTGGAAATACAAAAAAACTGAAATAATATATATCTCAAATAGAATTTAAGTTAAATATTGTCTCTTTAAAGAGTTTTAAAGGTTTTGTTTGGAGTTTTATCTTGTAATTTTTTGTTCTTGATTTTTTTCTTTTAAGTAGTGTTAGTGAGGACTTTATATTTTAAAATTATAAAAATTCACTTCAAAACTATTTTAAAAATATATTTATTTTATATTTTTATTTTTCTGGTGAAACACATTTTTATCTTATGTTATATAACACTAATTAAATGTAAAAGTCTTATGATAACAAATTTTTCACAACTCGATGAGTTCCAAAACCAAAATAATAATGCAGAATCTAGTTTACTTGTCGCATGAACCAACATCATTAAACATCTCGTAATGATGTTTTTTTTTAAGTTAATAAAAGTGTATTTTGATTAGAAGAAAATTAAAGGATAAAATGTGTGAACAATCATGCGAGAAATGGAGCCCACAATTCAGGACTCGAAGCCCGATGCTCTGATGAACACCGAAACCCAATTCCATGGTCGGTCTGGTAAGGCTATCGGTATCTTGAAAAGGCGAGGAAGGAAATGGGGGCACAGAAATGGGACCCATTATGTGATTTTGGAACCATTCAATGAATGACATCTGTGATGATAAGCATTATCATCTACTATAGGAGTCCTCTCCATTCAAAATGAAAATGGACACGCAAGCAATTAAGTAGAAAAAAGCTGGGAGAAGTTGACAGAATTTCCTGTCTTTACTCTAACAAGTTGGGAGCGCAATCAAAGAATCTCGAAAAGACAGAAATGTAAGGCCTTTGTATGAACTGGGTTGGAAGATGATTGGTCGGTCACCTATGAGCCATTGGAGAAATGGGTGTCAAAAAAATAGAAGATTAAGATGGTCTCTCGAGTAGTCTTCGCATGTTGAAAGTTTTGCTCGACGGTGGAAAGTTGCATTTTATGAATATTCAAATAGCGATGTCATATTCTAGGCAGTAAAACAAAGATTCGTTACATTCGTTAGATTTTAAATTTATTTTTTAAAAATTTACTAGTTTCAACCTTATAAATTTTAGAATTGTTAGAGGTTTTCATGGTCCTTAACTTCAGTTTTTATAAGATTAGTTGAGGTACACACAAGCTGGTCCAAACACCTACATTAATCTAAAAAATACAATCTAACCCAATCAAAAAACCCAATCAAACCTGATTATCAGCTCACCAAAAAAATAAAATGTTTTGATACATATTTTTTTATATAAAAAAAATCAGAGTTCAGATTAGATTTTATAATTATGGGTGAAAGGGAATCAATTATTTTTTTTAGATAGATTGAATTTTAAAAAATCAAAGAAAACATCAATTTTCCCAGACTTATTACTCCATGATAAATAAGCAAACTGTTTTTTATCATTTTAATGTTTCAAACATTCCTCAATCGGGTTTTTTTTTTATATTTATTTTTTCTTCTAATATACTATTTAATGTAATAAAATGAAGGAAACTTGAAAGAGAAATTTAAGGATATAGTAGGAGTATTTAATAATAAAATGTCTAAAATACTAGAAATCTAATATAAAAAACAGAAGCAATTAATTTCATCAACGAAACATTTTTTTCTTTATAGCTAGCTGAAAAAAAGACAGAAACTATAAGAATATCGATACACAGAAGAAGCCAAGCAAAAAGAAGAATGGCACTTTCTATGGATCAAAGGGTGATTCTGAACATGATCATAGAATCGTGAAAGCAAAAGTCATGACAATATATACCTGAATCCTGATCAAGACAACAAGTAATTCCAACAGGTGGTCCTTCCATGGATGTATGAACGGCAATCAAAGAGAACCCATGGAGAAGAAAGATCGATTGATGCAGCTTTAACGCTCATCCTACTGAATCACAATCAACTCTCTATCTACTTTATGCTCCACAATCCATTCAATCTTACCATTTGCTTCCTGTCATTATGGCATATTATTATTATTATTATTTTATAATCATAGTTATACTTATAAAACATGACTCCAGACTGATGTTATAGATTTGCCAAGTTGATCGGATTAATTTATTTTTATCAAAATTAATTAATCGCTTGTTTTTTCCGCAAAAGCTGATGTAGATTTAAATAAAAAATATTTTGAAAATGTCAAATTTTGGGAAGCTAGAACATGAAGTTTTGGGTTTGGAGTATAATTTAACATAAAATATTTTAATGACATGAAGGTTTTGCTTTTAATTTATTTTCCTAATTGTTTTTTTTTATTATTTATTTTGTGTTGAAATTATGGAAAACTGGTCATTAATTATTTTTTGCTTTCTCCACACAGCCTTGCAAGGAAAAAAATGATATGTTTTGAAATTTTAGACTGAACACATATTTCAAATTATGTTACTTTTATTATTATTAATTAAGCCCTACAAGTGTTTGATCTGCAAGTGTTTGATCTTGCGTCCCAATACTGGGGTTCGTTCGGTAAGACATGAGATCAGAGTTTGGAAAAAATACTTGGATCTACGATTCTGACTTGAAGAAAATGCCTCCAAGAAAAATCAGAATAAGAGAGATTTTGATTCTATTAAGGTCATTTTTCATTACAAAATACAAATAGATGAGAGGTGTTTTAGGATGAAAAATAATATAAAAAAAAAAACAATGCTTTTGATAGTGAAACACAGGTTACATAATGTTTAGCTAATAAATTTGTTTATTTTTGTATTTTAAAAATGTTTGTTTTTTAAAAAAAATTAATTTTTTTTTGCTTCAAATTAATTTTTTTGTTGTTTTCATATCGTTTTAATATGCCGATGTCAAAAATAATTTTTTAAAAATTAAAAAAATATATTATTTTAATACATTTCCAAAAGAAAAATACTTTGAAAAACAATTATTACTACACTCTCAAACACGCCAAAGCAAAGCTCATCGGGTAAAAGATTTATGCTGTATTTGAAAACACGATTGAAACCATATTTTCCAAAAATCAGATTTTTTTTTGCTTAAATTTTTTTTTTAGATTGTTTTAATATACTTATGTTAAAACTAATTTTTTAAAAAATAAAAAATATTATTTTAATATATTTTCAAGTAAAAACCAACCACTACAACTCTACCTCATTTGTTTGCTGGAAAGTAGTTTTTTTTTCGAAAGTGAATTCCAGAAAAGTAAATTCTAGGAAATTAAATTATTTTCCGATGTTTGGTAATGTAATTGAAAAATAAGTTGGAAAACACTTTCCAGTGTTTGGTTATGTCATGGAAAATGAGTTGGAAAATAACTTATTAATGTTTTATTTTTTTCAAGTTTATTAAAATAATGAGGAACAAATCTTACAAATTAAAAAATTGAATAAGAATGAAATTAAAAAAAATATATAATATCATAAATTATCTCAAATAAAATAAATAATAATCAAAATAATAAAGATAAATCTAACATATAAAAAAATTGAAAGATGATGAAATTAAAATAATAATAATTATAATTTTATAAATTATTTTTTAAAGTATTTTTTATCTTAAAAATATTAAATTAATATTTTTATAATTTTTATGTATTAAATCTAAAAGAATATTATTTTAATTAAAAATATACCTTCACCATGTTACCAAATAAAATAAAAAACTCAAAGCAACAACCAATCAAATCGAAACCCACAATCAATGCCAAACAGCGCAATTAATATACCAAAAGGAAAAATTCCAAGGCAGGACCTCATTTATTGCAAAATAAAAAATAAAAAATCACAAGATCAATTAAAATATAAATAGTAGGGAAAAGGAGAAACAATTCAATGATCAACACAAAAGCACAGTGCGAGGACAGTTTATGTTTTGTCAACAAAGAAAAGAAAGAAAAGGAAAGTGTTTTTCTTATAATAAAAAAAAGGAAAACCCTTTCCTTGTATAAAACGTATTTTTTTTATTGACTAGAATTCAATTTCTTTGACCAATTTTCTTTATGTTTATCAAACATGAAAAAATAGTTTTCAAGAAAATAAATTCCTGAAAACAAACAAGGCATAAATCTCAAACACCATGGGAATACCCAAAACCATGTTCAAAGAAGAAAAAAACACAATCTTAGTTACGATCAGATGTAGAAAATAACTCTATTTTATGAAAATGGAATTCAAGATTTCTCTTTAATCCATTCATAAAAATGTCAGTCCATAGCTTGTCAGCATTGAGCTTGAACTATACACTTGATATCGGATAAATGAGGCTTTCTCTTCATACCCCGGGCTTAAGCCAAGTGAAAGCAACCACGGCTGCCATGGTTCATGTTTCTATTCAAGGACACCCCCTAGGGATAATGTTGCTAATGGCATGTTAATGGACATCAGATCTTTTCTTCAATCTACACCACAGTCCATTCTTGGTATGGATTGTTGCACCTGTTACTAATTCTACCTCCTCTGGGGAACCTCTTAGCTCTACGTCGAATTTCTGTAACAATAAAGTCAAAGCTATGGTTGATTCCATGAGCGCAAATTGATCCCCAACGCATTTTCTTGGGCCTCCTCCAAAGGGTAAGAAGGCAAAATCTGATATAATCTGACAATGGCAACCATAATATATGTTAGGAAAGGCAAAGTTGTATGTTATGTTCGGAAACCAGAAAAATGTTGTGAGCAGACCTCATTTGGATATAGAGCTCCTGGGCTTCGAGATGGATCGAAGCCGCTCCATCCTTCAATCCCATCATTATTTCTTGTCACTAAGAACCTTTCTGGTTCAAATTCGTTAGGATTGTCCCAAAAATATGGAGATCTATGGAGATTATAGACCTAAATGAACAAGTACGTACCAGTAAACTTACATAGAGCATGCTAAAGTAGAAGAAGGAAGTAAAATACTGAAGTTTCACAGTGCAATGAATTCTAAAGCGTTAATGACAATGGAACCAAAACAGATGGCAATAGAAATGCTTCAACTTACCGATACAAAGATATCAGTCCCAGCAGGAATTGCATAACCGTCTTTGTCTCCTTTGTATCCTCCTGTGCAATTTAAGTCTCTTGCTTAATTCAAATGTTGCATATTAATTTTCAGGAATCAGTCTGGCTACTATTTATCCTATGGTTACCAGTAAGAAATACCTGGCAAAACATCTGGTTTGAGGGAGCGTCTAATCAGCAATGGTGGCTGAGGATACAAACGAAGAGACTCCACCACAATAAGTCGAATGTACCTGAAAGCATGGAAGAAAAGTATTGCGAAAAAATTATGTGTATATTCATTTGATATGAATGTCTATTAATTTTTAAAAACTATACAGGAAAATGCACAACCTGGTTTTTGGAACACAGCCACTAGTGAATATAAACAAGTTTGCATGAGCACGTATAAAGGAAGACTCACTTCAACTGTTTAATCAACTCGAAAGTCAGCCTCCCCTGACCCAGCACTTGATCAATCTCTGCTTGAGCTTTCTTCATTTTGGAGGGATTCTGCAATTTCAGAAATAGTGTAAATCAGACAGACAGCAGCTTGTAGTGGATGAAAGAAATTATGAAGCAAAACCCATAAGAGATAAGGCATTACTTCACTGAAACAGTACGAGACACTGCACAAAATTTGTTTGGGAAGAGTCATACCTGTGCAAGAAGGAAAACAGCCCAAGTAAGCACTGCAGCTGTTGTTTCATGCCCCGCGATGAGCATTGTCATCAAGTCATCTCTTAGCTGTAAGAAAGAAAAGGAATAAAAGTTGGTAAACCATGGATAGTTGTATGAATTTCATGACTACGTCAAATTCCAAATATTGTACACATGCACAAAAGGGGATACAATCCCAGAACTGGCCATCTACAATCGATCATAAATGCATAAAACAATTTGGATTCATGAGGATGTGAACGATATAGATACCCCAATCAAATTAATTTTGTGGTTATCAACATCAGAACAAGAAAATATTCACCTGACGGTCATCAACATCAGCTCCCCGCATATCAACTAGAAATCGTAGAAGACTTGCATCCTGCAAACTTTACAGTTACAATGCAGGACTCAAATAATTTTTTTTCTTCAAAATTTGGCAAAATAACTACCCATCTTTCTTTAAATCAAATAAATGCAACTAGCATCTGTTTGATACAGCTCTGTAGAATATGCCCACCTTCAGATTTGAGTAGTCCCTTTGCTGCAGTTTCTCAACATCTGTTTCCTATCAAACAAGGCAACAAAGATCAAGATAGAAGCACAATATTTTTCTCCATATTGTTTTAGCTCATCCTAAAGCCCACAAGCATCCAGCACAAATCATATTAATCTTCATCTTTATTTATCATGCAGTTGGATTGTTTCTTACCTGTCTGGTCTCTTTCGCATTTCGTATGAGTCCATCAAGGCACTCATTGATAACTTTGAGATCTTTCTGAAACTTCCTTTGTCTGGGGACTAACCACCTTGCTAGAGGAAATTTCCAGTAAGGAACGTAGAAAGTGGATCTATGCTCAGCTTCAAAAAGAGCACCATACACTGCCTGTGATAAGTTTTAAAAGGGTTAATCATAAAACTTCAGCATCCAATGTCGCTGACATCAACGCAAAATCATTACATTGCTAGTGGAAAAAATCATGATAAACTATAGCCAATTTAAAAATTATAACTTCAATACTTCAGTTGAAATAAGTCAACGAAACTATCTTAAAACTAATTTTTTTGTCACCAGATCAACACTGGCACAACAAACAAATATGTAAAAGATAGCAGGTTGAAAATGCATCATTATGATAATATTTTCACCAACCTTAATCACGGGTGATTCCTTTGTAACTGAACCAAAGTCATAGTTGAAGACACCAAGGCCAATAATATCAAGAGCTAAACTTGAAAACTCTGCTTCAAGATCCAACTCAACTGTCTTCTTGCCATGCAAGTCCTCTCCTTCAAGAAGTTCGTCAATTTTCAATACTGATCTTTCTGAACATTGAGTGAATACCTTGACCATAGCTTCCAAGTACAAGGCATGAAACCCAGGAGCAATTACTAAATAAGCAAAAGAAGAAGCTTTAATTAGAAATACTTATACTGACTTCATTATGAAACTCATTAAAGGCGGTTGTAGCTCAAAATAAACATTTTCCAATTGACTTCAGCAATTAAGCCAAATTGACAAGTTTTTGGAGTTTAAGGACTAAATTCAACATTTCAGGTGACAAGGACTAACGAGAATGAATACAAGCCAAAATCTGTTCTCATTATTTAGGAAAAACTGAGGCAATAATGGAAGTTATGGCAGAATTGGCACAGCAACAGTCCTAATTATTTAGGAAAAACTGGGGCAATAATGGAAGTTACGGGCTTGATCTAATTTTATTTGTTATTTAGGAAAGTTATTTTAATGGAGATGAGCCAAATTCTATTCTCAAAATATATGTTATTTTAAGTTTGATGTCTTTTGATCCAATTTTTACTTTAACTAAATGTCTGAGAATCTGCCTTTGTTTGATTGAGGTTGTTGTCGACTCCTCACATATTGAGTTTTAAGAATAATAAAGAATCTTCCAGTTCTTTGAAAGAAGGGGGATATTTATAGTGGTAACAAAAGCGGAATTAGATCATGAATAGCCAAGAAATACCAATCAACTAAAAATTAATTCAAGACACCAATTTTAGGCAGTGCATTGGACATCAGGATTCTAGCTGACACCATTATTCTTTTACTATTATTGTTCTTCCCACTAAAAAAACCGACGTCATTGCTGAAGAACAACTTGGCACAATATATCTGATTATCAGTTCAACACAACAATTCTACTAAATTAACAGATGACTTACCAGAGGCAAAACTGGAATTGACTAACAATTATCAGAAAGACTAACTAACACGAGCTCAAAATCCATTTGGGACTCAATGACTAGCAGAGGTAAACAGTCCAAATACAAGAGTGACAACTTGCTCACCTTTTCTCCTTAGCTTCCATGTGTCAAAGTCAGCAGGTATAAGTCCTTTTCCCATTATTGGTTCTAGGATATCGGCGAGAATTCCCTAATTAAAACATTAAAGTCTCAAAAACAAACAATATAACAAAAAGTAATCAAGTGCTAGAACGTGATTTAATAAGAAGATTGAAAAATCCAAAACGACAAAAGCATTATTGAAGCCTAACTATAGGTAGACAAATGCACCATCATTCTCCCCAAAGATTCGTGGAAACAAATATTTCCAGATCTTTTTTTTGTTTTGGATTAGCACTAGGTATCCGAGCCGAGACCCGACTAATCCTAGGGGTGCACAGGCCCTCGGCAAGGAGTTTCTCACAAGTGCACCACGGTTAGTTCATGGGTTTTGCCCAAGTCCGATGGCCCCATGGAATCGTTTGCACTTGGCAAGAGTCGAACTTGGGATCTTGGACAGGAGCACACTGCCAAGTCCCAGTTCTTCTCCGCTAGGTGAACCCCATGAGGTTCATTTCCAGATCATATCACATACCAGCTACTTTAGAAGCACCAATTTTCTTTCAAACCTCTATATGTACCCAAAGGCATATAAATCTCATCATTTAAGTTTCCAATGTTATAATGGATTTCTTTTCTTGGTCATATATCTCACCGATGGATTCATGTCTCAATTGAAATTTTTTCATGCATGACCTTTGTCACTGTAAATTCAAAAGGAAGCAAGAAAACTAAAATAATTTACAGGACAGGGTCTATTCCAGCCAGCAAAATATAAAACAATACCTTGTCATAAGAGAATGCGTTTTCTCGAAGAATATGTCTTGCTACAATGGGGTCTGATACAACAACAAATGCTTTTGGCCCAAAGGCAAGTTTATACACAGATCCATGCTGCCACATGAATTAGAATAATAAGTTAGGACATCAGATATGAATAAGCAATGCATGACCAAAGACAAAAAATCCTTAACAATGTGCTGTTGTCTCATTGAACAATGCAGTCATTGTGCGGCTACAAGTATTACCGGAAGCCCAATAACAGAAACATCAGAAAAGATCAAAATTCTTTTTCCTTGGCTAATTAAAGAATTAATATTCAAATTGAAGAACCATCCACAAACATGCTCATGAAATGGAAAGTAGTCGAGTACCTCTATGAACCAATCATATAGTGAGAAACAAGTATTACCAGCAGCCAATAACAGAAACATGAGAAAAGATCGCAATTATTTTTTTCTTGGCTCATTAAAGGATCAATATTCAAATTGAAGAATCATCCACAGACAATCTCATGAAACGGAAAGTAGCTGAGTACCTCTATGAACCAATCAAACAGTGAGAAGAAGAGGGGACGACTGAACAAATCAGATACTGCACCTTCAGCTATAGGCATTGACCCTAGATTTCCCCCACTTAACAAATTGGTAAGCAGGTTGCTAGCTTTGTCCAAAGGGTTCCTGGTTTTCGGCTCTTCAGTGCTGGTCGACTGGCATCTATATTACAATAACACATAACAAATTCACCATGGACACAATCAGTTTAATAAATTGCTTTGATACAACAAAAAGAAGAAAAACATGAATTCAACTGGCTAATGCTTCTAAAATTTGAAAAATCAAAATATCCAATTTCATATATATTTTTTTAAATAGGTCCCATTTCCATTCTCCTTATAATCTACAGAAGTCTCTCAAATAACAACCAAGCCAAGCAATGAAAAAGATGAAAGTTTTGATTCAGACATGTCTGCTTCAAACTTCAGACATAAAGAGAATTAAAAGAAACAGTGGAAAAGCTAAAGCTTCAAGAGAATACAAAAACTTGACAGACACCTCACTGTTTTACCATGGAATTTGCTAGGCAGAGAAAGGAAAGTTCAAGTCTTTCTTTCACTCCCTCTTGTAATCTGCCTCAAATTTCTAAACCCGGTCACCACTTCCCACAAATTCCTCAGTATCCAATCAATCTTTGATAAACTTAACACGCACAACACAAAATACTGAATGGAATACCTGATAAGAGGAGACCCTTTAGTCTTGGAGCTGAGAAATCTTGAGATGCCCACAGCTCCAAAATCATTTCTTTGCAAGTAATTGCCATTGCTGGTAGTGAAGGGGAGCTGTAAGGGAGAAGTGGAAGTTGCTGTTAAAGACATTGTTTTTATTTTTCTGAGAATTGTAATGACACTGACACTAGCTGATACCTTGTCAGGATAACTAATACTAAACACAATCAAATAGGTGGTGTGGTGACCACATGAGCTCTGCCTTGACCTAACACGGCGGGCATTATCATTGAATTTAAAATTATTAATAAGATTTGGAATATATA
>Ga0307518_10000118_pt1 | contig 55183 bp, 53 predicted proteins | sample 25_EM_MG_FD_203889 | JGI IMG/M metagenome (GOLD analysis project Ga0307518, IMG submission 203889) | Populus trichocarpa ectomycorrhiza microbial communities from riparian zone in the Pacific Northwest, United States - 25_EM | ecosystem: Host-associated > Plants > Roots > Unclassified | place...
TCGTCGCCCTGTTTCCGGTAGGTGTGCACCTGCACCGCCTGCCCGGTCTGCGGGGCGTCGATCATCTGCTGGTTCCCGATGTACAGCCCGACGTGGTGGATCTTCGTGTTCGGCTCGCCGTAGAAGATCAGGTCGCCCAGCTGGGGATCGGTCACCTTGTTCACGCTGTGGTACTGCGTGTGGGCGGTGCGCATGAGCTTGACGCCGGCGCTGGCGTACGCGGCCGTCGTCAGGCCGGAGCAGTCGAAACCGGGGTCGCCGCCGCCGGTGCCGTTGCCGCCCCAGACATACGGCAGGCCGATCTTGTCGATGGCGAAGTTGACCGCGCTCAAGGCCGCCGCGTTCGGCGGCTGCGGGTTCTGGCCGACCGTGCCGTAGACGTTCACCGTCGCGAGCGTGCGGTGCATCAGCAGCGGCGCGGGCTGCAGCGTGCTGACGGCGTTCCACCACGTCTGGCCCTGGCCGAGGTCACGGCCGCCGGAGCACAGGGCGCGCCCGGCGGTGAGCGTGGCGTCGTCGATGTTCTGCGGGTCCGGTTTCCCGCCGCTCGCCGAAGCCTTGAACCGGTCCCACACCGGCGGCGTCAGCTGCAGCGGGCCGCTCGCGTTCGCGGACGAGACGACCTTGTTGTAGAAGTCGCGGACCTCGACCGCGCCGAGCGGTTTGGTCAGCACGCCGTCGGCGTTCAGCCCCGAACCGGCGGCGCGGCCGTGATCGGAGGCGATCTTCCCGAGCGCGGCCAGCGTCACCCAGGAAAGACGGCAGCCCGGCGTTTCCTTGCTCAGCGCCACCGTGGTCTTGGCGTACCCGGTCATCGCGCGCAGCGGGATGTCGAGCCAGCCGCTGGTCTTCGACACCCAGGCGTCGAACTCCTGCCCCATCTGCTGCGGGACCTTCGGCTGTTCCTTCGGCATCTCCGCCGGGGCGGACGACGACGGCGGCGGCCTCCGTCTTCGGCTCGTCCTTCGGCGCGAAGGTGATGGCGGCGACCAGTGCGGCGCCCGCGACGACGACCGCGGCGATGATCACCGGGAGTCTGCGGCGGCGCGAGGTTTCCTGTTCCATCACCGGCCCCCGGTGATCCGGCCGAGGACGAAGTCGCGGAAGGCGTCGACGTCGGTGGTCAGCGCGACGTCGATGGTGCGGCCGGGTACGGCCTGCGGATCGGTGCTTCGCAGCCTTCGCCGGTCCACCAGTGTCGCGCCGCGGGCGGGGCCGAAGCCGCACTCGACGTCCACGGGGTACGACTCGACGTCGAGGATGCCCGGCCGGATCGCCTCGGCCACCGCGACCGCGTCGTGCATGACCATCCCCGGCATGCCGAGGATCGGCGTGTAGTGCTCGACGTAGGTGGGCGTCAGCGCTTCGAGCGCCGCGCCGAGCGGCCCGGACGCGGCGAGTTTGCCGAGCCAGCCGGTGTCGACCGAGCACTGATGCGTGATGTCGAGCGGGACCAGCACCGTCGGGATGTCCTCGTCGACCAGCACCCGGCGCGCCGCCTCGGGGTCACTCCAGATGTTGAACTCGGCCGCGGTGGTGGAGTTCCCCTTGGTCACCCCACCGCCCATGATGACGATCCGGCCGATCTTCTCGCGGACGTCCGGATGCGCCGCCAGCAGCAGCGCGATATTCGTCAGCGGGCCGATCGGGGCGATGGTCACCGGCTCGTCGGCGGCTTCCAGCAGATCCACCAGCAGCCGGACGGCGCCGCGTTCGTCGAGCGGGCGTTTCGCCTCCGGCAACGTCCCGGCGTGGCCGGACAGACCGTCCTGGCCGTGGACGAATCCGGCGGGTTTGGCGTTGTCGTAGACCATCGGCCGCGCGGCACCGGCGGCGACGGGGACGTCGTCGCGGCCGAAGAGCTGAAGCAGGCGGCGGGCGTTGGCGGTGGTGTGGCTCAGCGGGACGTTGCCGAACACCGTGGTCACGCCGAGCAGGTCGACGTCCTCGGATTGCGAGGCCAGCGCCAGCGCGAACGCGTCGTCGACCCCCGGGTCGGTGTCGATGATCAGCTTGGTGCCCATGCGCGTGCTCCCCTTTGCGGTCGGCGGCCTGTTCACAGGTTACGGTCACCGGTATGACGTCCATGTGGGGTGCGCCCGCGCTGTCGCGGCTCCGCGCCTGGGGCCAGGCCCGTCGTGATCCGCGTCAGGCGAAGTTCCTGACCAAGGACTCGCTGCGCTGGGTGCTGCGAAACCGCGCGTACACGCCTTGGTACCTGGTCCGGTACTGGCGGCTGCTGAAGTTCCGGATCGCGAACCCGCACATCGTCCTGCGGGGGATGGTGTTCCTCGGCAAGGACGTCGAGATCCACTGCCGTCCCGGCTACGGGCGGCTGGAGATCGGCCGCTGGGTGCACATCGGCGACGGCAACGCGATCCGCTGCCACGAGGGTTCGCTGCGCATCGGCGACAAGGCCGTCTTCGGGCGGCAGAACGTGCTCAACGGCTACCTCGACATCGAACTCGGCGCGGCCACGCTCGTCGCGGACTGGGTGTACATCTGCGACTTCGACCACGTCACCACCGACATCACCGTCCCGATCAAGGACCAGGGCATCGTGAAGTCGCCGGTGCGGATCGGGCCGGACACCTGGATCGGCACCAAGGTCTCCGTGCTCAAGGGCACCCGGGTCGGCCGCGGCTGCGTGCTCGGCGCGCACGCCGTTGTGCGGGGCGAGATCCCGGACTACTCGATCGCCGTCGGCTCGCCGGCCCGCGTCGTCCGGAACCGGCAGGACGACTACGCCGCCGACGCCGCCCGCCGCGAGGCCGTCGCGGACATGGCGCGCAAGGCGAACAAGGCGCTGCAGAAGACCCTGGGCGTCGAGGGCTAGCCGCGCAGCTGCTCGCGGACCTCCATGAGCGCGAAGCCCAGGAGGTTCTGCCCGCGCCAGTAGTCGGGGCGGGTGGCGTTCTTGTCCTCGCGGGCGAGGCCGCTGCCCCAGACCAGGTCCATCCTCGACGCCTCGACGATCACCTTGTCGCCCGTGGCCAGCAGGAACTCGCGCTCCTCGGCGTGCTGGCGGAACTTCTCGAGGTTCCCGTCGATGACGATGTCGAAGCGGTGCCGCTCCCACACCTCCGCGTCGAAACCGGAGACCTCGCGACCGAGGATCTTGGCGGTCTTGGGGTCCGGCGCCTGACGGATGTTCACCGCCGCCTCGTGATCGCCGAACAATTCCGCCTTGCTCGCCATCATGTAGTGCTCGGCCGTCGGGTACCGCTCGCCGCCCGCGACGAACGGCGCCTGCCACCACTGGCTCAGGCAGGCCGCGTTGACCCTGCCGCTCTTCAACGGGGTGTGGCCGTAGAAGAGCTGGTACTCGGGCTCCGCGCCGCTGTGGACCAGCTCGCGCAACGCATCGAGACTCCGGACTCCGTCGACCTTGCTCACCATGGCGACCAGTGGACCACAGGCCACCGACAACCCGGTGAAGCACCCACTGGACCACTCTCCGCCGTGGCCGGGGACGGTCAGTACATTCAGCATTCGTGCGAGGGATCGAAACGGTGGGCGCCCGAACGGTCGAAGAGGCCGCCAAGCGATTGGCCGGGGTGGTGACCCGCACGCCGCTCGAACCGAACGAGCGGCTTTCGGCGCGGGTGGACGCCCGGGTCTGGCTCAAACGCGAAGACCTGCAGACCGTGCGCTCGTACAAGATCCGCGGCGCCTACAACTTCATCGTCCAGCTCGACGCGGAGCACCGGGAGCGCGGCGTCGTCTGCGCGAGCGCGGGCAACCACGCGCAGGGTGTCGCGTACGCGTGCCGCCGTCTCGGCGCGAACGGCCGTGTCTACGTCCCCGGCACGACTCCCCGGCAGAAGCGCGAGCGGATCGCGACGCTGGGCGGCTCGCATATCGAAGTCATCGTCGTCGGCGAGACCTACGAAGACGCCTTCAGCGCCGCGAAGCAGGACGCGGAGAACACCGGAGCGACCCTGGTCCCCGCCTTCGACGCGCCCGAGACGGTCGCCGGACAGGGCACGGTCGCGATGGAGGTCGTCGCGCAGCTCGGGTTCGTCCCGGACGTCATGGTGGTGCCGGTCGGCGGTGGCGGCCTGCTCGCGGGGATCGCCGCGTGGGCCGCGGAACGCGCGCCGGAGATGCGGATCGTCGGGGTCGAGCCGTCGGGCGCGACCTGCATGGCCGCCGCGCTGGCGGCGGGGGAGCCGGTGCGGCTCGAGAGCGTCGACACCTTCGTGGACGGCGCGGCGGTCGCGCTGGCCGGATCGGTGACGTATCCGCTGGTCCGCGACGGCGGCGTCGAGCTCACCGACGTCGCCGAGGGCGCGATCTGCACCGAGATGCTCGCGATGTACCAGTCCGACGGCGTGATCGCCGAACCCGCGGGCGCGCTCGCGACCGCCGCGCTCGGCACGACGGTGAAGATCGAACCCGGGCAGATCGTGGTGTGCGTCGTCTCCGGCGGCAACAACGACGTCAGCCGCTACGGCGAAGTGCTCGAACGGTCGCTGATCCACGAAGGACTGAAGCACTACTTCCTGGTGGGCTTCCCGCAGGAGCCCGGCGCGCTGCGGCGGTTCCTCGACGAGGTCCTCGGGCCGGACGACGACATCACGCGGTTCGAGTACGTGAAACGCAACAGCCGCGAGACCGGCCCGGCGCTGATCGGCGTCGAACTCGCGCGGCCCGGTGACCTGGAAGGCCTGCTGCACCGGCTCGAAGCCAGCCCGCTGCAGGTGGAACGGGTGGAACCGGGCAGCCCGCTCTTCCACTTCTTGGTCTAAAACCTCGTGAGTGGCAAGGACGGTTCTAACCGTCCTTGCCACTCACGAGGGTTTCAGCGGAAGGCGGCCAGATGCGTCCGCGCCCAGGTCGCGAACGGCCGTGGCTCCCGGCCGGTCAGATCCTGGACGGCACCCGTGACCTCGGAGTCGTCGAACTCGCCCTCGGCGAAGAAGCGGAAGAAGGCGTCGACGTACTTCGCCGGCATCTCCGCGCTCATCGTCACGCGGGCTTCGGCGTCCGACAGCGGTTCCAGCCGTAGCTCCCGCCCGAGCAGTTCGCTCAGGACGCGGAGCCGGTCGGCGGGCCGGAGCGAACCCGGGCCGGTGATGGCGTACGCCAGCCCCTCGTGTCCCGGCGTGGTCAGCGATTCCGCGGCGACGGCGGCGATGTCGTACGGGTCGATCGTCGCCACCGGCACGTTCGCGAACGGCTCGCGCACGACGTCCCCCGCCCGGAGCTGCGGGATCCACTGCAGCGTGTTCGACATGAACCCGCTCGGCCGCAGGAAGGTCCACGCCAGCTTCGAAGCGCGGACCGCCGCCTCGGCCGCCATGTGCATCCCGGCGACGGCGTTGTCCGCGTGCCCGCCGACGACCGAACGCGACGACAGCAGCGTCACGTGCTCGACCCCCGCGTCCCGCATCACCGCGAGCGCGCCGGGCATGTCCTCGTAGCCGCCGAGCAGGAAGACCGCCCGGACACCGTCCAACGCGGGTTTCAGGCTCGTCGCCTCGTTGAGATCTCCCACCACCGCGTCGACGCCGTCCGGCGACGGCCGCGGCGTGCGGACCAGCGCCCGGACGGGATGCCCGCCGCGCGCCAGGATTCCGGTCAGTTCCGAGCCGACGTTGCCGCCTGCCCCGGTCACCAAGATCATTCAGTTCTCCCCAGTGCGGTGGCCGCCGTCACACCGCGGCCGTCGACGGCAACCCTGCCAGGCGGAACAGGGCGGCTCAAGGCGCCTTCGGCACCGCCGGGTACGGGACGAAGGTGCTCGTGTTCTCGTCGACGGTGAGCTGCTTGCCGATCGTGGGGAACGCGCGCTGCGAGCAGGCCGGACGTTCGCAGACTTTGCAACCCATGCCGATCGGGGTGGCCGCGGCGCGGTCGTCGAGGTCGAGCCCGGTCGAGTAGATCAGCCGTTTCGCGTGCCGCAGTTCGCAGCCGAGGCCGACGGTGAACGTCTTGCCGGGGCTGCCGTAGCCGCCGATGTTGCGCGACACCGTCCGCGCGACCCAGAAGTAGCTCTTGCCGTCGGGCAGGGTCGCGATCTGGGTGAGGATCTTGCCGGGCTGGGTGAACGCTTCGTAGATGTTCCACAGTGGACACGCGCCGCCGACGCGGGAGAAGTGGAAACCGGCCGCGGACTGGCGTTTCGACATGTTCCCCGCCCGGTCGACGCGCACGAACGAGAACGGTACGCCGCGGTTCTTCGGCCGCTGCAACGTCGAGAGCCGGTGGCAGACCGTCTCGAAGCCGACGCCGAAGTGGTCGCACAGCCGCTCGATGTCGTAGCGGAAGCGTTCCGCGGTCGACAGGAACGGTCCATAGGGGAGGATCAGCGCGCCCGCGAAGTAGTTCGCGAGCCCGACCCTGGCCAGCGAACGCGCGGCGGGCCCGGAGAACGCCCACGAGTCGGCGAGTTCGGTGATCAGGTCGTCGTATTCGAGCAGGGCGATCTGTGAGGCCATCCGGAACGCCTGCTGCCCGACGCGCAGGCTCGGCGCCAGCCGCAGCACCCGCGGCCCGGGTTCGTACCGGTGCTGTTCGCCGTTGGCCTCGTCGATGCCTTCGCTGGTGACGTCGACGCCGTAGCGCTGGATCAGCGTTTCCTTCAGCGCCGCGAGCACCTGACCGCGTTGCAGCGGGATGTCGTGCGCCATGCGTTCGGCGCGTTCGTCCAGCTCGGCGACGTAGTTCTCCCGCTCGTAGAAGAAGTCGCGGACCTCTTCGTGCGGCAACGAGCCTGCCGCGCTGCCGTGCATGCCCAGTCCGTTCTCCGTGGTCAGCGCGGCGGTGTTCTCGACGGCGTTGCGGTAGCTGCGGTGCAGTTTGACCAGTGCCTGGGCGATCGTCGGCAGGTTGGTGGCGAGGTCGTTGAGCTCGCTGGTGGTGACGTCCACGCCGAGGACCTCGTCGAGCAGCGCCTCCTTCACATCGGCCACCAGCCGGGCGGTGTCGTTGTTCGCGAAGAACTCGGTGTCCACTCCGAACGCTTGCGTGATGCGAAGGAGCACAGGGACGGTCAGCGGACGCGAGTTGTGCTCGATCTGATTGAGGTAACTGGGTGAGATCTCCAGCACACGAGCCAGATCCGCCTGGCTCATCGACCGGCTTTCGCGCAGATGCCGCAGCTTCGCTCCGGCGAAGGTTTTGTCCACTGAGGCCTCTCTGTCCGCAAGGTTTCCGGGCCTGAACGATTCAGTGAACGGTCAAGCCCGTGGATTTTGCCTCGGCTTGCGAACCTGCGATTCGCAACCTTTGCAAGATGCTACGGAAGCTTCACAGAAATTGGCAAATTGGAGGGCTGGATCGGATTTCCCCAGTCATGTCAGGGTCGGATCAGGAAAGGCGATCACTCGCAAACTTCGCAACACCGGGAGAATCCGATGACTCAGCACGCGCAGCAGCTGGAGCAGGCGGCCGCCGAACTGGCCAAGCAGTGGGAGACCGACCCCCGCTGGGCGGGCGTGAAGCGGTCGTACTCCGCGGCTGACGTGGTCAAGCTGCGCGGCAGCGTGGTCGAGGAGCACACGCTCGCTCGCCGCGGCGCCGAGAAGCTGTGGGACCTCCTGCACAACGAGGACTACGTCCACTCGCTGGGCGCCCTGACCGGTAACCAGGCCGTGCAGCAGGTGCGCGCCGGCCTCAAGGCCATCTACCTGTCGGGCTGGCAGGTCGCCGCCGACGCCAACCTCTCCGGCCAGACCTACCCGGACCAGAGCCTCTACCCGGCCAACTCGGTGCCGGCCGTCGTCCGCCGCATCAACAACGCGCTGGGCCGCGCCGACCAGATCAACTGGGCCGAGGGCAACACCGACATCGACTGGTACGCCCCGATCGTCGCGGACGCCGAGGCAGGCTTCGGTGGCCCGCTCAACGCCTTCGAGCTGATGAAGGGCATGATCGCCGCCGGTGCCGCGGGTGTGCACTGGGAGGACCAGCTCGCTTCCGAGAAGAAGTGTGGTCACCTCGGCGGCAAGGTGCTGATCCCGACCAAGCAGCACGAGCGCACGCTGAACGCCGCCCGCCTCGCCGCGGACGTGCTGAACGTGCCGTCGCTGATCGTCGCCCGCACCGACGCGCAGGCCGCCACGCTGATCACCAGCGACGTCGACGAGCGCGACCGGCAGTTCCTCACCGGCGGCCGCACCGCCGAGGGCTTCTACGAGGTCACCAACGGCATCGAGCCGTGCATCGAGCGCGGCCTGGCCTACGCCCAGTACGCCGACCTGCTCTGGATGGAGACCTCCGAGCCGGACCTCGAGGTGGCGCGCAAGTACGCCGAGGCCATCAAGGCGAAGTTCCCGGACCAGATGCTGGCCTACAACTGCTCGCCGTCGTTCAACTGGAAGAAGCACCTGGACGACGCGACGATCGCGAAGTTCCAGCGCGAACTCGGCCACATGGGCTACAAGTTCCAGTTCATCACCCTCGCCGGCTTCCACGCCCTGAACTACTCGATGTTCGACCTGGCGCACGGTTACGCCCGCGAGGGCATGACCGCCTACGTCGACCTGCAGGAGCGCGAGTTCGCTTCGGAGGACCGCGGTTACACCGCCACGAAGCACCAGCGCGAGGTCGGCACCGGCTGGTTCGACAACGTCGCGACCGCGCTGAACCCGGAGAGCTCGACCACCGCGCTCGCCGGTTCCACCGAGGCCGAGCAGTTCTGATCCCTCGCAAGTAGGTGCCAGGTGGCGGTCTCTCGACTCCCAGGGGAGACCGCCACCTCCCATCCCTCTAACTCTCGCGAAGCCCAGCGGAGGCACACCATGGTTGAGAAGCTGAACTACCGGATCGACGTCTGCGGACCCGCCGGTGACCGGTTCGCCGAGATCCTCACCCCGGCCGCGCTGGACTTCGTGGCCAAACTGGACAACGCGTTCGCCGGCCGCCGCCGCGAACTGCTCGACGCGCGCCGTCTGCGCCGCGAGAAGCTGCAGTCCGGTGAGGAGCCGCTGGGCTTCCTGCCCGGGACGCACGCGATCCGCGACGACAGCAGCTGGTCGGTCGCCCCGGCCGCGCCCGGTCTCGAAGACCGCCGCGTGGAGATCACCGGCCCGACCGACCGCAAGATGACGGTCAACGCGCTGAACTCCGGCGCGAAGGTCTGGCTCGCCGACTTCGAGGACGCGACCTCGCCGACCTGGCACAACGTCATCGACGGGCAGCTCAACCTGTTCGACGCGATCCGCCGCAACATCGACTTCACCACCGAGGCGGGCAAGCGCTACACGATCGGCGACGACCCGGCGACGATCGTCGCCCGCCCCCGCGGCTGGCACCTGGTGGAGAAGCACATCCGCATCGACGGCCGCCCGGTCTCGGCGAGCCTGGTCGACTTCGGCCTGTACTTCTTCCACAACGCGCGCCAGCTGCTGGCCCGCGGCAGCGGCCCGTACTTCTACCTGCCGAAGCTCGAGAACCACCTCGAAGCGCGGCTGTGGAACGACGTCTTCCTGCTGGCGCAACGGGAACTCGGTATCCCGCGCGGCACGATCCGGGCGACCGTGCTGATCGAGACGATCACCGCCGCGTTCGAGATGGAGGAGATCCTCTACGAACTGCGCGAGCACGTCGCCGGGCTGAACGCCGGCCGCTGGGACTACATCTTCAGTGTCATCAAGAACTTCTCCTCGCACGGCGCGGACTTCGTGCTCCCGGACCGCGCGCAGGTGACGATGACCGTCCCGTTCATGCGGGCCTACACCGAACTGCTGGTGCGCACCTGCCACAAGCGCGGGGCGCACGCCATCGGCGGGATGGCCGCGTTCATCCCGAGCAAGGACCCGGAGATCAACGCGACCGCGCTGGAGAAGGTCCGCCAGGACAAGGAACGCGAGGCGAACGACGGTTTCGACGGCTCGTGGGTCGCGCACCCCGGCCTCGTCCCGGTCTGCCGCGAGGTGTTCGACAACGTCCTCGGCGGCTGGCCGAACCAGCTCGGCAAGCTCCGTGAAGACGTCACCGTGACGGCCGAGGACCTGCTCGACGTCGCCAGCGCGGGCGGCGAGGTCACCGAAGCCGGTGTCCGCGCCAACATCAACGTCGCGCTGCGCTACATCGACGCGTGGCTGCGTGGCACCGGCGCGGCGGCGATCCACAACCTGATGGAGGACGCCGCCACCGCCGAGATCGCGCGCTGCCAGGTGTGGCAGTGGATCCGCAACGGCACGAAGCTCGAAGACGGCACCGCGCTCACCCGCGAACTCGCCGTGTCCTATTTGGACGAAGAGCTGGCGTCGGTGCGGTCGGAACTGGGCGAGGATACCCGTCTCAGCGACGCCTACGAGATCTTCACCGAGACCGCGCTGGGCGAGAAGCTGCCGAGCTTCCTCACCACCGGCGCGTACGCGCGATACCTGACCACTCACTGATTCAGGCTCCGGCCGCCTCTACCTGACGCGGGGCGGCCGGGTTCCACACCGGTTTGGGACGGTGTGGCCCAACGGGTCCGGTGGCGGAGGCTCCCCGCCACCGGACCCGCTTCACGCGCGCGCCCCTCCGGTAGCGCCAGTCGGGCGTGCGCCTCGCCGCGGAGACCCCGCCCACCCCCACACCGCAGTGGGCGGGGTCTCCGCGGCTTTCTCATGCGTAACTCGCGTGATTGGAGGCGTAACTCGCGTGATTGAAGGCGTAACACGCTGATACGGCTCCAATCACGTGAGTTACGCCCTCAATCACGCGAGTTACGGCTAACGGGACCGGACGAATCGGTCACGGACCGCGATTAGGTAGGGGTACCTAGTGATACCCCCGTTGTTTCGGCGGCGGGTCGCGCGGATGCTCGGCGCCGGGTGGGAAATCCGCCCGTTTCCCCGAGGAGCCACCATGAAGAAGCAGTTGAGAACGCTCTTGGCCGCGACCTTCGCCGTCCTCGCCGTCGCCCTCGCCGCCCCCGCGGTGTCCGCTTCGGCCGGGGTCTCGGTGCGGCCGGACTGTGTCCGGCCCTGCCACTTCTGATCTTCGCCACCTAGAGCAGACCCGGGGGTCGCGCCCCTCGCGACCCGCGACGCTCGTGAAGGGGGATCCGGGTTCCCCGACGTCCCGGATTCCCCTTCGCCCCGGCGCCATCGCCACGAATGGTCACCTGAATGCGGCGGCTCGGCCCACATGAAGGGGCCCTTCGCGCAAAGACGAGTACGACGCTAATTGTCCATAAAGGACGCTGAGGTCTGTCTGCGTGTCCGATCTGAGTGCTTTGCGCGGGGTCGTGAGTGGTAATGGTCGTTCTAACGCTCCTTATCACTCACGACGCCGGCGCAAGAATGCGCAAAGTGCTCAAATCGGGCATTGAAGACCGCCCTTCAGTCCCTTGTGGACAGTCGCAGCCGCGGCAGGTCTTGCGACGACCGGGCCCCTCGAGAGTTTCAGGACCTGACACGTTGCCCTACCCCGCACGACCCACCCGCGCCTGCCGCATTTAGTCCTCTGAATGCGTCGGGTGCTCACGGCTCGAAGGCGTTGCCCGTCGCGATCTTCGGGCGCCCCAGTTCCACCGGCTCCCCGACGCGAGCCCGCCGGTAGACGGCCACGGTTGCCTCCGCGATCCGCCCCCAGTCGAAGTCCGCGGCCAGCCGCGATTGTGCGGTCAGCGCCCGGCGGGCGGCGGCGACCTCGTCGTCCAGCACCGCCTCGACGGCGTCCCCGAGCGCCTCGACGTCGCCGGGGCTGAACGCCAGGCCGGTCTCGCCGTCGACGACGACCTCGCCGAGCCCGCCCGCGGTCGAAGCCACCAGCGGCGCCTTCGCGGCGGCGGCCTCCAGTGCGACGATCCCGAACGGTTCGTACCGGCTGGGCAGCACGACGGCGTCGGCCGCGGCCAGCACCGCGCGCAGTTCGCGGTCGGACAGATGCCCGACGAAGTCCACCGCGCGCCGGACCCGCAGCTTGCGGGCCTGGTCGACCAGTTCCTCCAGATGCCTGCCCTTGCCGGCGACGACCAGCCGCGTCCCCGGTTTGGCGCGGCGGATCCGGGGGAGCGCGGCGAGCAGGTCCTGCACGCCCTTCTCCCATTCGAGCCGTCCGAAGTAGAGCAGCAGCGGCGCGCCGGAGGGGCTGTAGACCTCGCGCGCGTGCGCGACCTCTTCCGCGGGCACCTGCCAGGTGCGTTCCTCGATGCCGTTGTGGATCACGGTGACCGCGTCGCCGTCGACCTCGAACAGATGGGCCACCTCGCGGCGCATGGCCTGCGAACAGGTGATCAGCGCGTCCGAGCGGTTCGCGAGCCACCACTCGACGGAGTGCACCTGCTGGTTCAGCGGATGCGAGAGCCAGCCGGAGTGCCGTCCGGCCTCGGTCGCGTGGATCGTGCCGACCAGCGGCACCCGCGCGGCCTCCGCGATCGCGATCGCGGGGTGGGTGACCAGCCAGTCGTGCGCGTGCACGACGTCCGGCTGCCACGTGCGCAGCAGGTCGGTGGCGGCGCGGACCATCGCGTGCCCCATGGCCAGCGTCCACGCGACGAGGTCCCGTTCGAAGGTCACGTGCATCGGGTCTTCGGCGACCCGGATGATCCGGACGCCCTCCACCACGCGATCGGTCCTCGGATGGGTCTCGGCGTCGGTGCCCGCCGTGTGACGGCACAGGACGACCACGTCGTGCCCCTGCCGGGCGAGATGCCGGGCCAGGGCATGGACGTGCCGTGCGAGTCCGCCGACGACCACGGGTGGGTACTCCCACGACAACATCAGCACGCGCATGGGTGGAGGTTACTCGTGAGTCGGTCGGTGCCGGGACGGGGCGATCACCCCTGCAGGTGAAGCTGATCGAGGGCGACAGGGGCGGCGATCTTTGCCACCATCGGGTCGATGACCTCCTCGGTGAACACGCCCGAACCGGCCCTCAAGTCCGTCGAACCGGTGCTCTCGACGCCGTGGTCCGCGCAGGTCGGACCCGGCGACTCGCTGCCCGAGTACCCGCGTCCCCGGCTGGTCCGCGAACGCTGGCTGAACCTCAACGGCGTCTGGGAGTACGCGGGCAGCGGCGCGCCCCGCCGCGACGGGTACGGCGAGCGGATCCTGGTGCCGTTCCCGCCGGAGTCGGCGCTCTCCGGTATCGGACGGCGGGACGAAACCCTCTGGTACCGCAAGGTTTTCCACATCCCGTCCGGATGGGACGGTCAGCGGGTGCTGCTCCACTTCGGCGCCGTCGACCAGACGGCGACGGTCTGGGTGAACAACCAGGAGGTGGCCGTCCACGAAGGCGGGTACACGGCCTTCAGCGCCGACATCACCGACGTCCTGCGCCCGTCGGGATCGCAGGAACTCACCGTCCGCGCGACCGATCGGACCGACGCCGGGACGCATCCCGTCGGCAAACAGCGGAACGACCCGAAAGGGATCTTCTACACCGCCGCGTCGGGTATCTGGCAGACCGTCTGGCTGGAGCCGGTGCCGTCCGCGCATATCCGCGATCTGCCGCTGACCCCGGATCTCGATGGGGTGACGGCTGTGCCCAAGGTCACAGGCGGCGCCCGGCTGGAGATGATCGTCAGCGAACCCGAAGGCGCGGAAGTGGCACGCGTCTCCGGAGACGTCGGACAGCGCTTGCGCGCGGAGGTGCCTTCGCCGCACCTGTGGACGCCGGACGATCCGTATCTCTACGACCTCCAGGTCCGCCTGCTCGACGAAAGCGGCAACGTGCTCGACGTCGTCGAGTCCTACACCGGGCTCCGGACGATCGGCACGGTCGCCGACGCCCAGGGCAGGCCGCGGATCGCGCTCAACGGCCGGATCACCTTCCTGCACGGCCCGCTCGACCAGGGCTATTGGCCCGACGGGATTTACACCGCCCCCACCGACGAGGCACTGCGGTTCGATCTGGAGAAGACCAAGGAGCTCGGCTTCAACTTCGTCCGGAAGCACGTCAAGGTCGAGCCGGAACGCTGGTATCACTGGGCGGACAGGCTGGGCCTGCTCGTCTGGCAGGACATGCCTTCGCTCACCGTCTCCTTCGACGGTCCGCCCGGCACGGCGCCCGACCCGGTCCCGGAAGCGCAGGAGCGGTTCGAGGCCGAGCTGACCGAGATGATCGAGCAGCTGCGCGGGGTGACGTCGATCGCCGGCTGGGTTCCGTTCAACGAAGGCTGGGGAGAATTCGACACCGCGCGCATCGCGAAACTGGTGAAGGACCTCGACCCGACCAGGCACGTCGTCGCGAACAGCGGGGTGAACTGCTGCTTCTCCCGGCCGGACACCGGCGCGGGTGACGTCTACGACGACCACACCTACGTCGGGCCGGGGAGTCCCGCGGTGAAGGACCACAGGGTGATCGTCGACGGTGAGTACGGCGGCCTCGGCCTGGTCGTCGACGAGCACCGCTGGCCGGGGGAACCTCAGGCCTACGAGATGACGCCGACCTCGGCACAGCTGACGAAACGCTATGCCGAGGTCAGCGAGAACCTCGAACGGATCATCGCCGGAACCGGCCTTTCCGGCGCGATCTACACCCAGACCACCGACGTCGAGAACGAGGTCAACGGCCTGCTCACCTACGACCGGCGGGTGCTGAAGGCGGACGCGGAGACCGTCGCCGCCCGCAATCGCGCGGTCATCGCGGCGGGTCAGTCCGGCCGAGCCTCCACCGGACCGCCGGAGTCGCGGACCCGGACGGGCACTCCGAGCAGCTGAGAAGGCAGCCGCCCGGAGTCGTGGCCGGGGGTCATCCACACGTCGATCGTGGGTGCCCCCTCGGCCTCGCCCTGTCCGACCCCGACCACTCCGGGGACGTCGTCGAGCCACCGGGACGCCGTCACGAGGGCGGCATCGACAGTGTCGCTGTCGGATACGTCTTCGGCCACTACGGGTGCACCCGGATCCCGAGCGACGCTTCGACCAGCGTGATCCGGTTGATCACGGTGACCACCGGCGAACCGGCGAACAGCAGGCCGACGGCGTTCTCGCTCAGGTCCGCCACGATGCTGCCCGAGTCGCCGCCCGCGGACATGTCGGTGGTCAGGAGTTGCTGCGCGAACCGGGCCACCCGGCCGCCGCCGTAGTTCACGTCGACGGTGGCGTTGATGTTCGTGATCCGCCCGGTGGTCCAGTTCGTGGTCCGGCCGGTCTTCTGCACCACCGTGCCGACGGCGGGCGCCACGTTGGTGCCCTTGAGATCGCCGACCCAGAAGATCCGCCGGTCCAGGTCGTGGAACTGGCCCTCGGCGATGGCGGCGTCGACGAAGTTCAGCGGCACCGGCTGGCCGGCGGCGATGAACTTGATCGGCACGAACCGGCTCAGCCTCGCGATGACGTCGGTGGGGACGACACCGCCGTCGAACGGTCCGGGCTGCAGGATGGGATCGCCGATGGCGGCCGCGTTGGAGTTCGCGAGCACGTGGTTGTTGCTCAGGATGTAGTACCTGGCCGGTTTGCCTGGCAACGCCGTGGCGTCGTAGACGGCGGTGCCGTAGGTGCCGGCGGTGATCTTGAAGTGACCGACGCTCAGCCCGCCGAACGCCGGGCGGAACCGCTTGGCGAGGGTGAACGGGCCGACCTGCTCACGGGCGAGTTCGTCGGGCCGGGCGAGCGTCGGCGCCTGGGGCTCGTCGAGCATCGTGGCGGCGCCGTTCACCTTCGGCGCGGCGATGCTGCGACCCGCCTGGAGCACACCGACCTCCTGGACGTCGGTGGGCACCCCGGACAGTGTCGCCGGGACGAGGTCGTCCTCACGCAGCATCTCGTGCGGCATCTTCGTGTCGACGAGGACGGTGATCGCCTTCTCGCCGGTGTCCCTCCCGCCCGACCATTTGGTGCCGAGCGCGACACCGACCACGTTCTGCCGGTTCAGCAACGCGTCCTCTTCCGCCGCCTGCACACTCGCGAGGGAGAGGAAATCGTCCGGGATCATGTTGTTTTCGATCATGTCGGCCACACTTTTCCTGTTGTCGGCTTTGACGAAGTGCGGGACTCCCGACGAAGGAGTCTTCCCCTGTGCACGGGGCGGCGCCATAGTGCAATCGGGTACGGCGCTTCACCCTGAGACGTCAGGATTTCCCTTGTGTGGCAAGGGTTTGTGATCGAGCAACCGGCCATCGCGTGAGCGGCGGGGATATTCGGGGACTTTGGTCACCGAATATCCGGAAAAAGGAATCAGCCGATCGTGGCGTCGATCGCTTGGGTGATCGTCTCGTCCTCGGGTTCGGTGCGCGGGCGGAATCGTCCCACCACTTCACCGGAAGGGGCGACGAGGAACTTCTCGAAGTTCCACTGGACGTCGCCGGCGGCGCCCTCCGCGTCGGCCGCCTTGGTCAGCTCGGCGTAGAGCGGGTGACGGTTTTCCCCGTTGACGTCCAGCTTTTCGAACAGCGGGAACGAAACGCCGTACGTCGTCGAGCAGAAGGTCTGGATCTCCTCCGCGGTGCCCGGCTCCTGGCCCGCGAACTGGTTGCACGGGAACCCGACGACGGAGAAACTCTTGTCCGCGTAGCGTTCCTGCAGCTTCTCCAGCCCGGTGTACTGCGGCGTCAGGCCGCATTTCGACGCCACGTTCACCACCAGCAGCGTCTTGCCTTCGAGCGCGCCGAGCGTCGTGTCCTCGCCCGCGAGCGTCTTCAGCGGAATGTCGTGGATCCCCATGGTCGTGCCCCTTTCGTCATTTCCTCAGCAGATCACGCGCGTCGACGTGGCCGAACGGCCCGTCGTCGCGCCGGAACGCCGCCGCGGTCTCCCGCGCGCGGTCGAGCGCACCGTCCCGGATCAGTCCGGCGAGCGTGTCGAACCGTTCGGTGTGCGTTTTCGCCCGCCGCCGCGCGTAGTCGGCGGCGGAATCCTTGGTGACCATGAACGCCCAGTCGCTCGAAAGCGCCAGCATCGCTTCGGCGACGGCTTGGTCGCGGACGGCGTCACGCGTCGTCGTGTCCATCCCGGCGACGAGGTCGAGCATCCGGTCCTGCAACGCGGTGTTGTCCCGCACCATGTCGGCGACCTGCTCGCCGTCCCAGACCCGCCAGTCCTTGCCCGAACCCCACGACGACGCCGGGAGGTCGACCTTCCCGCCGAGGTGACCGGCTTCGAGCGCGCCCTTGAGCGTGGTGACGCGGACGCCCGCCTCGGGCAGCGCGCGCAGGACGCCTTCGAGCCAGGCCGGACCCTCGTGCCACCAGTGCCCGAAGAGTTCTGTGTCGTACGCGGCGACGACGAGCGATTCGCGGCCGTGCTCGGCCTTGAGCGAACGCAGCCGGGCGACGACGGTGTCGACGAAGTCCTGGACGTGTCCACCGAGCGTGGCCGTCGCCATCGCCGGGTCGTACGGCGCCTTGTCCGGCGGCTCGACGGTCTTGCCGGTCACCCGCGACGGTTTGAGGCCGACTTCGTGCGCCCAGGTGTGGAAGTCGCGATAGGCGGCATGGCCGGGATATCCGGCCTTCGGCGACCAGACGCGGTACGTGACTTCGAGGTCGCGGCCGAAACACACGACGTCGGAATCGCCGACGGTCCGCGCCGCCGAGGTGTCGCCGTGCAGGGAGGGCCCGTCGACCATGAACCTCTGGACGCCTGCGGCGGCGTAGCCGGCCTCCATGCCGGGCGCGTAACCGCATTCCGGCGCCCAAATGCCTTCGGGACGCCGTCCGATCCGCAGCGCGGTGTCGGCCAGGCCGCCGCGCAGCATGAAGTCGCGGACCGCCGGGTCGAGCAGCGGCTGGAACGGATGCGCCAGCGGACCGCCGAGCAGCTCGATCGTCCCGTTGTCCACAAAGGACCGGAGAGTCGGCGAGAAGCCGTGGCGCCAGCTGGTTTCGAGCTCTTCGGATGCTCTGAGCGCCGTCCGGTATTCGCTCGCCGCGAGATCGCGCAGCAGCGGGTCGCCGCGCCACAGCGTCGACGCGTGCCAGGAGCGCAGCTGCCAGTGGCCGAGCCAGTCGTGGAAGGCGTCGATGCAGTACGGGTCGTCGAGCTGGGCGGCGAGGATCGGTGTCATGCCGAGGGTGAGGACGTCTTCGCGGCCCTCGTCGGCGAAGCGACGCAAGAGATCCACCATCGGCAGGTAGGAATGCGCCCACGCCTGGTAGAGCCATTCCTCGCCGACCGGCCAGGATCCGTGATGCGGCAGCCACGGCAGGTGGCTGTGCACGACGAGGCAGAACGTGCCCTCGTATTCGCTCATCGCCGCACCGCCACGGCCACGAGGTCGAGGCTGGCGTCGAGATCGTCGCCATGGATCGCGAAGTCCGCGGCCCGGATGCCTTCGACGTCGGCGAGCAGTTCCGCGGGCCAGGTCGCCTGTCCGGGCAGCTGCCCCATGACGACGTCGAGCTGGGCGTCGATGATCGAGCCGCCGTACTTGGCGTCGAGCTTCGCGACGCCCTCGCCGTGGTGGAGACCGTGCAGCGTCTCGACCTCGAAACCGGCGTCACGCAGCAGACCGTCCAATTCGGACGGTGCGAGCTCCCTGGTGTGGAACGGGTTGAGCGGGGTGTCGCTGTCCGGGGTGAAGGTCAGCCGGTTGGGGGTGGTGACGATCAGCCGCCCGCCGGGGGAGAGCACGCGGCGGCATTCGGCGAGGAAGGCGCCCTGGTCCCAGAGGTGCTCGATCACCTGGAAGTTGGCGACGACGTCGACCGAGGCGTCCCGCAGCGGCAGGAACACCAGGTTCGCCCTGGCCACGCCGATGCCGGGGTAGCGGCGGGCAACGTGTTCGGTGGTGGGGACGTCGTAGTCGAGGGCGAGCACCCGCTCGGCGACGGTGGCGATGAGCCCGGCGCCGTAGCCCTCGCCGCACCCGGCCTCCAGGACGGTCTTGCCTTCGCACAGCGGCAGGAGCTTTTGATACGCGGCCTCGTGGCGGCGGTACCAATAATTCTCCTCGGCGATGCCCGGCACGGTGCGTTCACCGGTGAGGTGCAGCGCTTCGGCCCTGGTGGCTGGGGTGGTCACGCCGCGACCCTACCGGCCGGTCACTTCGGGCTCCGCCGCAGTTAGTCCTCTGGATGCGGTCCTTGCATGCGCAACTACCGCATCCAGAGGACTAAATGCGTGTCACGTTTCGCGGCGCTGCGCAGTCCAGGAGGTATGCAAAGGACATTCACCCGCGTACTGCTCGTCGTCTTCGGCCTCGTCGAACTGCCCGTCGGGCTGTGGCCGCTGGTCAGCCCGGACGGCTTCTACCGGGACTTCCCGGGGTTCCGCACCGGCTGGGTGGCGATGGACGGCCCCTTCAACGAACACCTGATCCGCGACTTCGGCGGCCTCAACCTGGCGCTCGCCGCGATCCTGATCGGCGCCGCCGTGATCGGGACGACCGCCGTGGCGAGGCTCGCCGCGCTCGCGACCTTCCTGTTCGGACTGCCGCATTTCCTCTACCACCTCGGCCACGTCTCGCATTTCGAGCCGGTGGACCAGGTGCTGATCGTCGCGACGACGGCACTGGGCGCGGTGCTCCCGATCGTGGTGGCGCTGATCCCGTCGCGGGTGTCGATTCCAAAAGAAGGGGCTACACCGGCGACACCGTGATGCCGATGGCACCCGGTCCGAGGTGGGCGCCGAGGATCATGCTGGCGTCCACCAGGGTGCTGTCGACCATATGCGGCAGCCGCGCCCGCAGCCGCCCGCCGATCTCCAGGTCGCGTTCGTCCGGGCCGAACCGGGTGATGGCGACCTCGACGTCCCGGTCGCCCGCGCATTCCACCGCGAGGTCGACGAGTTTGTTGAGCGCCCGCCGCTGGCCCGGCACGCGGGTCAGCGGGGCGACCTCGCCGTTCTTCAGCGTCAGCAGGGGTTTGATCGAGAACGCGGAGCCGAGGAACGCCTGCGCGGCGCCGATCCGGCCGCCGCGGCGCAGGAACTCCAGCGTGTCGACGTAGAGGATCTCCCGGCTGCCGCGGAACCGGCGTTCGGCCGCGTCGATGACCCGGGTGGCCTGCCCGCCGGCGGCGGCGACCTTGGCCGCCGAGGTGGCCGCGAAACCGAGGCTCATCCCGGTGGTCCCGCTGTCGAGGACGTGCACCGGGACGTTCACCTGCTGGGCGGCCTCGCGGGCGGCGTTCACCGTCTCCGACATGCGTCCCGAGATGTGGACGCTGACGATCGCGGAGGCGCCCTTGCTCGCGGCGTCCTGGAACGCCCAGAAGAACGCGGCGACCTCGGGCGGCGCCGTCTTCACCGGCGTCCCCGCCCGCAGATGGCCGATGATTTCCTCGCGGTCGTAGCGGTTCTCTTCGTCGAACTGCTCTCCGACCTGCAGTTGGACCTGAACGACGCCGATTCCCCAGCGTTCGGCGACCGGGGCGGGAAGGCAGGCGGTCGAGTCCGTGATCACGGCGACGGGGCCGGGCATGGAACGCATGGTGGGGCAGGTTATCCCTTCACCACCTCCGGGAGTACCCCGGAATACGGCCGTTCGGGTTAGTCGGCCGGTTACACTCACTTCCGGGTGAATTACCTGGACGATGGTCCCACTAAAACGTGCATCCAGGTGAATGAGGTCACCTCGGCGGGCCGCGGCGCTGAAATGGCCCTAATCTACCGGCCAGTAGAGCTGTTGCCCCGTGGCCGACGCCGGCCACTAACGGGAGGTCGAAGTAGACCCATGACGAACATCGTTGTCCTGGTCAAGCAGGTACCGGACACCTACTCGGAGCGGAAGCTCTCCGGTGCCGACAACACTCTTGACCGCGAATCCGCCGACGCCGTGCTCGACGAGATCAACGAGAAGGCCGTCGAAGAAGCCCTGAAGATCAAGGAAGCCGGCGAGGGCGAGGTCACCGTCGTCTCGGTGGGTCCCGACCGCGCGACCGACGCGATCCGCAAGGCGCTGTCCATGGGTGCCGACAAGGCCATCCACGTCTCCGACGAGGCGCTGCACGGCTCCGACGCGATCGCCACCGCCAAGGTGCTGGCCGCCGCGATCTCCAAGGTCGAAGGCTTCGACCTGGTCATCACCGGTAACGAGGCGTCCGACGGCCGCGGTGGCGCCGTGCCGGCGATCATCGCCGAGCTGCTCGGCCTGCCGCAGCTGACCCACGTGAACGAGCTGACCGTCGACGGCACCTCGATCAAGGCCGACCGCTACACCGAGGACGGCGTCACGCACCTCGAAGCGAACCTGCCCGCGGTGGTGAGCGTCGGCGAGAAGATCAACGAGCCGCGCTACCCCTCCTTCAAGGGCATCATGGCCGCCAAGAAGAAGCCGGTCGAGACGCTGACCGTCGCGGACCTGGGCGTCGACGCGGCCGAGGTCGGCCTCGGCAACGCGTGGTCCTCCGTGCTCGAAGCCTCCCCGAAGCCGCCGCGCACCGCCGGTGAGCGCGTCGAGGACGAGGGTGACGGCGGCAGCAAGGTGGCCGCCTACCTGGTCGCGCAGAAGCTCATCTGAGACAGGTTTCGAGGAGGAATAGGGAAATGGCTGAAGTACTCGTCCTCGTCGACCACGTCGACGGTGAAGTCAAGAAGGTCACGCTCGAGCTGCTGACCGCCGCTCGGGAACTGGGTGAGCCGTCCGCGGTCGTCGTCGGCCCGACCGGCACCGCCGCCAAGGCGAAGGAAGCCCTCGCCGCGCACGGCGCCGCCAAGGTGTACGTCGCCGAGGGCGACAACGCCACCGGCTTCCTGGTCACCCCGAAGGTGGACGTCCTCACCGCGCTGGCGGAGCGGACCTCCCCGGCCGCCGTGCTCGTCGCGGCCAGCGCCGAGGGCAAGGAGGTGTCCGCCCGGGTCGCGGTCCGCCTCGGCTCCGGTCTGCTGTACGACGCCGTCGGCGTGAACGGCGACGGCAGCGTCGACCAGTCCATCTTCGGTGGCGCGTTCTCCGTGAAGTCCAAGTCCACCAAGGGTGTCCCGGTCATCTCGGTCCGCCCGGGCGCGGTCGAGGCCGCTCCGGCCGAGGGTGCGGCCGCCGAGGAGACCGTCGAGGTCCCCGCCGGCGACCCGGCGAAGTCCGCCAAGATCACCGGCGTCGAGCCGATCGTCGGCGGCGACCGGCCGGAGCTGACCGAGGCATCGGTCGTCGTCTCCGGTGGCCGCGGTGTCGGCTCGGCCGACAAGTTCGACGTCGTCGAGGCGCTAGCCGACTCGCTCGGTGCCGCCGTCGGTGCTTCCCGCGCCGCCGTCGACTCGGGCTACTACCCGGCGCAGTTCCAGGTCGGCCAGACCGGTAAGACGGTCTCGCCGCAGCTGTACATCGCGCTGGGCATCTCCGGCGCGATCCAGCACCGCGCGGGGATGCAGACCTCGAAGACCATCATCGCGGTCAACAAGGACGCCGAGGCGCCGATCTTCGAGATCGCCGACTTCGGTGTGGTGGGCGACCTGTTCAACGTCGCGCCGCAGCTGACCGAAGAGGTCCAGAAGCGCAAGGGCTGAGTCCTTCGTCCGAAGAGGGGCCGTCCGGGATTTATTTCCCGGACGGCCCCTTTTCCGTGACCGGGAGGTGACTTCTCACCCTGAGAGAAGTCTGAGAACCCGCAATTAACGGAACGTGCACTAATCGGCCATCGGGCGCATTGTCGTTGGTACCCCTCCGGGGGTAGACCTGGGTCATGACGACGTCACAGCTCCTCGTCAGTACTGACCAGGCAGGTGTCGAACTCCCGGCCGACGCGCCGCGTTACTCCCTTCTGGTGGCGAACGGAAACGAAGAAGTCGTTGCCGCGCAGCGCCTCCGTCATCAGGTGTTCGCCGAGGAAATGGGGGCGACGCTCAATTCCCTCGAACCCGGCCTCGACGTCGACTACTTCGACGAGTTCTGCGACCACCTCGTGGTGCGGGACGACAACACCGGCGAGATCGTGGGCACGTACCGGATGTTGCCGCCCGATCGGGCCGCGCGGGCGGGAAAGCTGTATTCCGACAGCGAATTCGATCTCACCGCGCTCGATTCCCTGCGTCCTTCGCTGGTCGAGACGGGGCGTTCGTGCGTGCACCCCGATCACCGCAGCGGCGCCGTGGTGAGCCTCGTCTGGGCGGGGATCGGGCGCTACATGCTGCTGGCCGGGCACCGGTACCTCGCGGGCTGCGCGTCCGTGCCGCTGACCGACGGCGGGGTCTACGCGGCGGGCGTCTGGGATGTCCTGCGCGCCAAGCACTACGCGGATGAATCCCTTCGGGTGACGCCGCTGAACCCGTGGCGGACCGAAGGCGTCGAGCGGCCCTCGCGCGCGATCCTCCCGCCGCTCATCAAGGGCTACACGCGTCTCGGCGCGAAGATCTACGGCCCGCCCGCGCTCGACGCGGATTTCGGGGTCGCGGATTTCTTCGTCCTGCTGGATCTGCACAACGTCGACGAGCGGTATCTCAAGTTCTTCCTGGGAGTGCAGTGATGAGCCACGCCTGGATGCCGAAATCGCCGTGCGGCGACGGCTGCCTGACCGAAGGGGCGCCGACGGTGGCGTTTCCGCGGCGGGTCCTGCGGTTCACCGCGGCGATCGGCGTAATCCTCGGTGCCTTCCTGAGCGCGCCGCTGGTGCTGGTGCTGCGCGGCAAACCCCGGGAACGGTTGGTGCGCCTGCTTTTCGCGGGGATCCTTCGCTCGTTCGGGGTGAAGCTGCGTGTGCTCGGCGACGAGCGGTTCCGCGCTGTGCCCGGCCGTGGCGCGCTCGTGGTGAACAACCACATCTCGTGGCTGGACATCATCGCGGTCAACGCCGTCCAGCCGATGCGGGCGCTCGCGAAGAAGGAGGTCGGCGCCTGGCCGGTGCTCGGCCTGCTGGTGCGTCGCGGCGGCAGCATCTTCCTCGACCGGGAGAACCTGCGGAGCCTTCCGGCGACGATGGACGAACTCGCCGACGCCCTGCGCGGCGGATCACTCGTGAGTGTGACGCCGGAAGGCACCACCTGGTGCGGTCTCGGCTCGGGCCGGTTCCGCCCGGCGACCTTCCAGGCCGCGATCGACGGCGGTGTCCCGGTGCGGCCGCTCGCGCTGCGGTTCCGGCTCGCCGACGGGCGGGAGACGACGCAGCCGGCGTTCATCGGGCCGGAGTCGCTGATCGCTTCGCTGCGGCGGGTCGCGGCTCTGCGCGGTCTGGTGCTGGAGGTGCACGTGTGCCCGGAGATCGCGCCGGGCCGCGCTGCGGACCGGCGGGAACTGGCCGCACTGGCGGAATCCGCGGTGCAGGCGGCTCTCGGCCGGGTGCAGATCCCGGTGCAGCGGCGGCGTCGCGCGGCAGCGGCAGCGGCACCGGTTCCGGCGGCTGTGGAGGTCGCGAAAGTGCCCAGCTCGTGAGTGGTAAGGACGGTTAGAACCGTCCTTACCACTCACGAGGCCTGCTCAGCCGAAGGTCAGCGTGATCTTCCCGCCCGCATGACCGGTGACGCTTTCCCGGTGCGCCGAGGCGGCGTCGGCGAGCGCGTAACTCGACCCCAGCTTCAGCTTCAGCCCCCGTGCGACGAGATCCTCCAGCACCGCCGCGCTTTCCGAGCCGCCCGCCGAGAACTTCAGCCCCTGCGCGTAAGCCGCCGGGTCCGCGATGGTGATCAGCCGGTCGGGTGAGCCGAGCAGCTCGACGGAATCACCCAGGACACCGAAACCGGCGGCGTCGAACACCGCGTCGACGCCGTCCGGAGCGGCCGAGCGGACGCGCGAGACCCAGCCGTCGCCGTACTGGACCGGCACCCCGCCGAGCGCCTTCACCTCGTCCAGCGACGAGGCCCCGGCGAGCCCGATGACCGTGGCGCCCAGCGCGACGGCGGCCTGCGTCGCGATCCGGCCGACCTGTCCGCTCGCGCCGTGGATCACCACGGTCTCGCCCGGCTTGACCTCGAGTTCGCCCAGTACCCGCAACGCGGTTTCCCCGGCGATCGGCAGGGAGGCGGCTTCGGCCCACGACAGCCCGGCGGGTTTGCGGATGACCGTGCTCGCCAGCGCGTACTCCGCGTACGTGCCGGTGTCCGACCAGCCGAAGACCTCGTCCCCGACGGCGAATCCGGCGCCTTCGCCCACCGCGTCCACGACGCCCGCCAGCTCCAAGCCGAGGATGTGCGGGAATTCGACGGGGAGGACCTCCGCCATCGCGCCGGACCGGATCTTCCAGTCGATCGGGTTGACGCCGGCGGCCTTGACCGCCACCCGCACCTGGCCCGGGCCGGGCTCCGGCAGCGGGACCTCGTCGAGCCGCAGGACGTCAGGTTCGCCGTACTGGGTGATGGTGATCGCTCGCATGTTCACTCCTATCGGATTTCTTCGCTGCGATCAGTCAACCGGCGCCCGGACCTCGCCCGAACCAGCCGGACGAGCAGTGTTCACTAGCCGGGAGAGCAGCGTCCCCGAGCCGGGACGCGCCTACTGTGGAGTCATGGATCCGCTGCAAGTGCTGAGCCAGGTCGAGTACATGCTCGCCGCTCCGCGTCCTGAGCTCCTGCCGCGTTTCTCCGCGACGGCCGCGGCCGTCCTGCCGCATCGCGCCGCCGCCATGGAGACCGGCGACTGCTCGCGACTGCCGATCAAGGTCGACGGCGATCCGGCGATCACCGGCGCGGTCACGAGCGCCGAACTTCAGCGGCTGGCCGCGCTCGGCGTCCCGGGCAAGGCCGTGGTGGCCGAAGAGACGCTCGGCGGGAAGCGCCGGAAACTCGTCGTCCTGACCTCGGCGCCGGTGATCGGCAAGGGCGCGATGATCGCGCTCGTCCCCACCGAGGACGAGCCCGCGGACAGCGCGCTGGAGATCGTCGCCAAGCTGTGGGACATCGTCAGCGTGAACGCCGCCCAGCGCGCCACCGACCCCGAACCCGCCGTCCTGGAGAGCAACATCGCGGCGGCGACCGCGCGGGCGCGGGCGATCACCGATCTGGGGCAGACGCACGCCACCACCCTGACGTCGCTGCTTTCGGTGCTGCGGTCCCGCAAGCTCGGCGACGCCGCCGCCAGGCAGACCGCGACCGATCTCGCCGCGGCCGCGCTGGTCGAACTGCGCTCGATCGCGGACCGCGACCAGGAGCTCTCGGCGGAACCGGCGTCGGAGGCGTTCGGCACCCTCGTCGCGCAGCTGGATCCCTTGGTGCGCCACAACGACGTGACCGTCGACCTCGCCGGGCCGGACGACGAACGGCCGCTCCCGCAGGACATCGCGCACACCGCCCGCACCGTCTCGCGCGGTCTGGTGCTCGCCGCGCTGGAGCGGGGCAGCACCCGGGTCCGGGCGTCCTGGCGGATCGACGGGCAGGACCTCCGCGTCACCGTGCGCGACGACGGCCCGGACGTCGCCCGCGCCGTGCCCGCCACCGGTCTCACCGAGCGGATCACCCCGCTCGGCGGCCGCTGGGAGGTCGACGCCGTCCCGGACTGGGGCGCCACGATCACCGCCCTCCTGCCGCTGGGTGTGCAGGAAACGCCGGAACTGCGCCCGCTCGACCGGCTGAACCCGCGTGAACTCGAAGTCCTCGCCGGGATCGCGCGCGGCAAGCGGAACCGGCAGATCGCCGACGAGCTGGCGCTGACCGAGCACACGGTGAAGTTCCACGTGCGGAAGATCCTGGGGAAGCTGGAAGTCACGTCGCGCGGCGAGGCCGCGGTGCTGGCGCGTGAGCTGCGCCTGGAGTCCGTCGGCGCTTGACCTCCACCGAACTGGAGGGTGCAGGCTCGTCGTATGACGATCACTGGGGGCAAGGCCAAGCCGAAGGGTGTGCTCTGGACGCCCGAGCACCGCGTGACCACCATCGGGCTGCTGCTCATGGTCACGCTCATCGCGTTCGAAAGCATGGGCGTCGCCACCGCGATGCCGACGATGGTGGCCGACCTCGACGGCCTCGCGCTGTACGCCTGGCCGTTCACCACGTTCCTGGTGGCCAGCGTGGTCGCGACCGTCCTTTCCGGACGCCTCGGCGACCGCAAGGGCCCGGCGCCCGCGCTGCTCGCCGGTACCGCGCTGTTCGCCGCCGGGCTGCTGGTCGCGGGGCTCGCGCACGACATGCCGCTGCTCCTGCTCGGCAGGGCGTTGCAGGGCTTCGGATCCGGGCTCCTGCTGGTCTCGGTGTCGCTGCTGATCGCCCTCACCTTCACCGACCGGGAACGTCCGGTGATCTACGCGGCCAACGCCGCCGCGTGGGTGCTGCCCGCCGTGATCGGCCCGTCGGTCGCGGGTGTGGTGACCGTGAGCGTCGGCTGGCGCTGGGTGTTCCTGGGGCTGATCCCGCTGACCGGCATCGGGCTCGCGCTGCTGGTCGTGGTCACGCGCAAGCTGCCCGCCCACGTGCCCGGCGAATCCGCGCGCCGCGCCGGGGTCGTGCCCGCGGTGGTCGCCGCCCTCGGTGTCGCCGCGCTCACCTGGGCGGCGCAGCATCCGTCCCTCGCGGCGCTGGCCTACGGCGGCGCCGGCCTGATCGCCCTCGCGTACGCGCTTCGCAAGCTCCTGCCCGCCGGCACGCTGACGTCGCGGCCGGGGTTGCCGACAGTGATCGCTTCGCGCGCGTTGATCGCGGGCGCGTACGCCGGGATGGAGGCGTACCTGCCGCTCACGATGACCGAGGTCCACGGGTACAGCCCCGCGCTGGCCGGGCTGCCGCTGACGGTGACCGCGCTGGGCTGGTCTGCGGGGTCGATGCTGCAGGGCCGCATGCTCGACTGGTCGCGCGAGGCGTCGCTGAGGACCGGGTTCGCGCTGGTCGCGGCCGGTCTGGCGATCTTCGTCTTCGTCCCGCTGCCGTCGTTCCCCGGCTGGATGGCGTTCGTGGCGTCGGCGATCGGCGGCTCCGGGATGGGGATCGCGATGCCCGCGATCTCGGTGCTGCTGCTCCGGTACTCGCCGGAGGCGGAACGCGGGTTCAACACCTCGGCGCTGCAGCTCGGCGACTGGGTCGGATCGGCCCTGACCATCGGTTTGGGCGGTGTCCTGCTCGCTTCGCTGGCGTCGGCGAAGGAGCCTTCGGTGGCGATCGTGGTGCTTTCGGTCGTGCTGACCGGCATCGCGTTGCTCGGGGTGCGGGTGACCGGCCGGTGGCCGTCGGATATGAGCGCCACCACCTCCTGACCAAGGGTGGGCTTGGTCACGCCCCGGAACGGGCTACCCTGAAGGATGCGATGACCTATCTCGACCACGCGGCGACCACCCCGATGTTGCCCGAAGCCGTAGCGGCGATGTCCGAGGCGCTGTCCACAGTGGGCAACGCCTCCGCGCTGCATTCCTCGGGACGCCGGGCCCGCCGCCGGGTCGAAGAAGCCCGCGAGGTGATCGCGGAGGCGCTGGGCGCCCGGCCGTCCGAGGTGATCTTCACCGCCGGTGGCACGGAGAGCGACAATCTCGCGGTCAAGGGCATCTTCTGGGCCCGTAACGGCGAGGACGCGCAGCGCCGCCGGGTGCTGTGCAGCACCGTCGAGCACCACGCCGTCCTCGAGTCCGTCGAGTGGCTGGAGCAGCACGCGGGCGCCGAGATCGTCTGGGTCGAGGTCGACGAGGCGGGCCGGGTGACGCCGGATTCGCTGCGCACCGCCATCGGCGAGAGCCCGGAGACGGTCGCGCTGGTCACCGTGATGTGGGCGAACAACGAGGTCGGCACGATCAACCCGGTCGCCGAACTCGCCGCCGTCTGCGCCGAGCACGAGATCCCGCTGCACACCGACGCCGTCCAGGCGGTCGGCGCGGTGCCGGTCGACTTCGCCGAAAGCGGCGCCGCGGCGCTGACCCTCACCGCGCACAAGCTCGGCGGCCCGTACGGCGTCGGCGCGCTGCTGCTCGGGCGCGACACCGCGTGCGTGCCGGTGCTGCACGGCGGTGGCCAGGAGCGCAGCGTGCGCTCGGGCACGCTCGACGTCCCCGCGGTGATCGCGTTCGCGACCGCGGTGAAGGCCACGGTCGAGGGGCGCGAGGAGTACGCGAAACGTGTCGCCGAACTGCGCGACGACCTGATCGAGGCCGTCCGGCGCGAGGTGCCGGACGTGGTGCTCAACGGTGGCGAGGGCGAGCGCCTGCCCACGCACGCCCATTTCACCTTCCCCGGGTGCGCGGGGGACAGCCTGTTGATGCTCTTGGACGCCAAGGGCATCGAATGTTCCACCGGATCGGCGTGCACGGCGGGGGTCGCGCAGCCGAGCCACGTGCTGCTGGCCATGGGTGCCGAACCCGCGGCCGCGCGCGGGTCGCTGCGGTTCTCGTTCGGGCATACCTCGGCACCGGAAGACGTTGAAGCGGTTTCGAGGGAGATCGCGGGCGTCGTCGACAGGGCGAGGCAGGCGGGGCTCGCCGGAATGCGCAAGCAGACGCAGAAGCAAGAGGTGTGAGGAAGATGCGCGTACTGGCCGCGATGAGCGGGGGAGTGGACTCGGCGGTGGCCGCCGCGCGCGCCGTGGACGCCGGGCACGAGGTCGTCGGCGTGCACCTGGCGCTGTCGGCGAAGCCCGGCACGCTGCGCACCGGATCCCGTGGCTGCTGCACGATCGAGGACTCCGGCGACGCTCGGCGAGCCGCCGACATCCTCGGCGTCCCCTTCTACATCTGGGACTTCGCCGAGCGCTTCACCGAAGAGGTCATCGAGACCTTCGTCGGTGAGTACGCCGCCGGCCGGACGCCGAACCCGTGCGTCACCTGCAACGAGAAGATCAAGTTCGAGGCGTTGCTGGACAAGGCGATGGCGCTCGGCTTCGACGCCGTCGCCACCGGGCACTACGCCCGTCTGTCCCTTGTGGACGGTGTCCCGGAGCTGCGGCGCAGCGTCGACACCGGCAAGGACCAGTCCTACGTGCTGGCTTCGCTCACCCCGGAGCAGCTGCGGCATTCGCTGTTCCCGCTGGGTGATTCGTGGAAGACCGACGTCCGCGCCGAGGCCGCGAGCCGTGGCCTGTCGGTGGCGAAGAAGCCGGACAGCCACGACATCTGCTTCATCCCCGACGGCGACACGAAGAGCTTCCTGGAGAAGCGGCTCGGGCAGCGTCCCGGACAGCTCGTCGACGCGGAGACCGGCGCCGTGCTCGGTGAGCACACCGGTGTGCACGGTTTCACCGTCGGCCAGCGCAAGGGCCTCGGTATCGAGGCGCCGGCGCCGGACGGGCGGCCGCGCTACGTGCTGTCGCTGGAGCCGGTTTCGGGCACCGTGAAGGTCGGTTCCGCGCGGGATCTCGGCGTGAACGTGATCGAGGCGGACCGCCCGATCTGGCCCAGCGAGCGGCCGCTGGACGGGCCGACCGAATGCGTCGTCCAGGTGCGCGCGCACGGCGGGATCGTCGAGGCCGTCGCGGAGGTTTCGGGCGACTCGGTGAGCATCCAGCTCCGTGAGCCGCTGCGCGGCGTCGCGCCGGGGCAGGTCGTCGTGCTGTACCGCACCGATGCCGCCGAGGGCGACCTGGTGCTCGGGAGCGCGAAGATCTCCGGGACCCGCTGACCCCCGCATTTCGTCCTCTGAATGCGGTCCTTGCGCGTGCAACTACCGCATCCAGAGGACTAAATGCGGCGGGGGCTAGAACTTCAGCTTGAAGCCGGTGTGCGACGCCTCGAAACCGAGGCGCTCGTAGAACCGGTGCGCGTCCTCGCGTTTCACGTCCGACGTCAGCTGCACGAGGGCGCAGCCTCGTCGTCGCGATTCGTCGATGGCCCACCTCATCAGCTCGCCGCCGAGACCGGAACCGCGATGGCTCGCCCGCACCCGGACGGCCTCGATCTGCCCGCGCAGCGCGCCTTTCCTGGCCAGGCCGGGGATGATCGACAGCTGGAGCGTGCCGACGGCCTCCCCGCTGTCGTCGGCGACGATCAGCAGTTGCGCCGGATCGGCGTCGATCTGCTCGAAGGCCTTCAGATACGGCGTGAGATCGTCGGCCGAATCACGGGTGCTGCCGATCTGGTCGTCGGCGAGCATCCCGACGATCGCCGCGACGTCTTCCCGGCGCGCTTGACGGATGATCATGAGGCGTAGTGTCGCACCCCGTCGTTTTCGGTCGACGTGAGTTTCCCTTGGGCCACCAGCAGATCCAGATGCGAACCGGTCTCGAGGACGGCGAGCATCTGGTTGAAGGGGTCCATGTCGGGCAGCTTGCGCTGCTTGCGCGTCCAACCCAGCCGCAGGGCGACTTCGTACGCTGTCGTGACGTCCGCGGTGATCTCGGCGCCCATGACTTCGAGGCGGTCGCGGTGGTGCTCCAGCAGTTCGTCCACGCGGGCGTGGACGCTGCCGGTGACGGGGCCGTGCGCGGGAAGCATGCGCCGGTCGGGCATCTCGCGGACCAGGCGCAGGGAGTCGAGGTAGTCGCTCAGCGGCAGCTCCGTGGGCACCGGCTGGAAGCCGATGGACGGCGTGATGTGCGGCAGCACGTGGTCGCCCGAGAACACCAGCCCCGCCTCGTCGTCGACGAAGACGACGTGCCCGTCCGTGTGGCCCGGCGTGTGCACGATGTCGAACTCGCGGCCGGGCACGATCGCGCGTTTGCCGGGGACGAGCCACTCGTCGGGCTGCTCCCACAGATGCGCCTCCGTGTGCCGGACGCCGCCGAAGGCCTTCGCGAGTTCCTCGACGACAGGGCCCGCGCCGCAGCGTTGGAGCAGGCCGACCTGCGCCTCCATCGGGAACCGGTCCGGATCGCCGGAGCGCACCAGAGACGGCTCTTCCCGTTTCCCCAGCCCGAGTTTGCCGCCGAACTCGCGGCGCAGCTCCACGGCCAGCGTGTAGTGATCGCGATGCACGTGGGTGATCAGGAATTCGTCGATGTCGCCGAGATTCGCGCCGAGCGCCTTCAGCCCGCGCGAAAGCCGTTCGCGCGCCGACTCCAGCGCCCAGCCCGAGTCCACGAGGACCAGACGGGTGCCGTCGGTGACGGCGTAGACGTTGACCGCGCGCAACGCGTCATGCGGCAGGGGCAGCGGGATCCGGTGGACCCCCGGCGAAACCGTGTAGACGCCTGGCTCGGCCCAGTCCCGTTCGCCGTCTTCCGGCAACGGCTCCATGGTGACCTCCGTCCCGGACGCACTCCGGTGTGCCGCCCAGTCCCACCACTTTGTGCCGCCGGAAGCCGAGTGTCCACTTGAGCGGGGTGAGACCCCGGTCACTACCTCAGCGTGGTGCAGGGCCTCAGCCCTGGTCGTCCTGCTTCAGCGCGGTGTCGATCGTCAGCGCCGAAGCGACCACCATCGACGCCAGCGGATCCCGCAGCGGCCGGTGGATCTCGACGACGTAGTTGTCGGCGGTGGTGAACGCGGCCTTCACGAAGCCGCCCCAGGTCTTGGTGATCCGCGCGATCTCGACGTCGGCGTGGTCCTTGATCGCGAAGTTCCACGCCCGCCAGTTCTCCGCGAAGATCCCGCCGACCTTCTGGCCGTTCACCACGAAACCCAGCCGGATCTTGCCGAAGACGTTCTCCTGCACGATCTCCCCGATGGGGGAGTCGTCGGCCTTCGTCACCAGGAACCGGGATTTGAACACCTTCGCGGGCCGCGTCACCTTCAGCACGGTGCTGTGGTTCGCGTCGCGGATTTCGAAGCGGTGGGTCAGGAACTGGTCGTAGTTCGTCAGCAGCCGGATGGCCTTCTTCAACGTGCTCTGCCCGACCTGGACGACGCCGCCGAGCCGGTTGCCGTTCTGGTCGAACACGCCGAACTCGTTCGACATCTCGATGAGTTTCGCGCGCTGGTTGACCACCAGGACGGGTTCGGAGAACAGCGTTCCGCCGCCGACCACCCCGGTGGCCCGGCCTTGGGTCCCCCTCGCCGCCTGCGCCCGGATCTTGTTCGGGTCGTGCGCGCCCTCGATGTCCAGCTCGATCATCTCGGCGTCGTGCGACGGCCGCGTGTTCGCGGTCCAGGCCTGCCCGTCCCACCACCGGTACATCCGGGGGTTCTGCTGGTCGGGATACCAGCCGGCGGGCTGTGGAGAGCTCGTCATGGCAGGTCAGCGTAATGCGCTCGGCGCCGTCTCGGGCTCGTCGACGGCAATTGCGTCGAATGTCCGTGTCCTCCCATGCCCCGCCTCCTCGCACAGTCGGACCAAGGGGAGAATCCGGGTGTGAACGAACGACCTTGGCCCCCTGGCGCGGCCACCGCGATCGGTTCCCTGCCCGGTACCGATCCGGTCGAGGCCGCTTCGATCGTATTCGGCGAACTGCCCGAATTCCCCTGTATGCCCGAACTTCCCGCCCGCGGCGTCGGCGCCGACATGATCGGCCGCACGGCGGCGCTGCTGGTCGACCTCGCGGTGGAGGTGGTGCCGAGCGGCTACCGCGTCGCCGCCCGTCCCGGGCACGACCACCGCCGGGCCGTCGACCTGATGAACTGGGACCTCGACGCCGTCCAGGAAGCGAGGGAGAAGGCAGGCGCCGCGCCGCCCGCCTTCAAGATCCAGGTCGCCGGGCCGTGGACGCTCGCGGCGAACGTCGAGCTTCCGCGCGGGCACCGGATCCTCACCGACAAAGGCGCGTTGCGTGACTTCGCCGCTTCGCTGCTCGACGGACTGGCGGAGCACGTCGAGGAACTGAAGTCGCGCATCGGTTCGCCCGTCGTGATCCAGTTCGACGAGCCGTCGCTGCCCGCGGTCCTCGCCGGAGACCTCCCGACGGCGTCCGGCTACGGCACCGTTCCCGCCGTGCCCGCGCCGGAAGCCCGTGAACTGCTGTCGACGGTGATCTCGGGGGCGGAGCGCATCACCGGTCAGCCGGTCGCGGTGCACTGCTGCGCCGAAAAGCCGCCGATCTCGTTGCTGCGCGCGGCGGGGGCGAAAGCGATCGCGTTCGACTTCGCCTTGCTGAAGGGTGCTTCGCCCGCGCAGCTCGACGAAATCGGCGAGACGCTGGACTCCGGCACGACGCTGATGCTCGGCCTCGTCCCCACCGCCGACCCCGGCGTGCCGGTGGAACTGCGCGACGTGGTCTCGCCCGTGCTCAAGCTCGTCGACCGGCTCGGTTTCCGCCGCGAGATCCTCGCGGAACTCCTCGTGCCGACGCCGGCGTGCGGACTCGCGGGTGCCACTCCCGAGTGGATGCGCCGCGCGCTCACGCTCAGCCGTGAGGCCGGCAAGGCTTTCACCGAACCGCCTGAAGGCTGGTGAGCGGCGCGGTAGCGTGCCCGTCATGCGTTTGTTCCGCCGTTCCCGCAAATCCGAGGACGTTCCCGACCCCCGCACCGCCTGGCCGGAGCAGCCGGTCCCCGAGGACGCGGCCGCCGCGGCGGCGACGTTCTGGGAGGCGTGGTTCGCGCTCCTGCCGGAGGTCAGCGCCGCCCTCGGTGACCGAGAACCCCATCGGGTGGAACACGACCTCTGCACCATCGTCGAGGCACTGCATCCCCGGCTGCACTTCTCCCTCGATCGTGGGCACCGGGCGATCTACTCGCTGGTGCTGACCGGCCAGGAGGATCCGGAACTGCGCCCGTACACCGACGCGTGGAAAGCCGCGGCGCCGCCGGAGGACGCGATCTGGGAGTACCACGACTCCGTGCCGCCCGTCCCCGATCCGAGTGAAGTCACCGTCAACCTCGGCGAGACCCGGATCGCGCTCGCCGACGTCCGGGTGACCGCGAAGGTGGACGAATCAGCCGGACGGGTGGACGTGACCGTGTTCCATCCGCTGATCGAGGAGCTCGCGCCGGAGACCCGGACGACCATGACGTTCCTGCCGCTGGACGCCACGCTGGGTGAGCGTGTCGCGGCCGAACGCCTCGGCAAGGTCGAGCTGGTGACCGAGGCGCAGGAGGGGCGACTGACCCTGCTGGAACTGCGCGAAATCGTCGGCGGACTCGGTTCACCGGAGCCCGGAAATGTCGGTACCCCCGACTAGGGTTACCCCCGTGAGCAGCGAACTTCCCGAAAACCCCGAGCCCGCACAGGACGTCACGGACGTGCCCGCCGACGTCCGTGAAAGGCATGCCCAGCTGGCGGAGGAGATCCGCGGCCACCAGTTCCGGTACTACGTGCTGGATTCACCGATCGTGTCCGACGGCCAGTTCGACGAGCTGCTCAACGAACTCCAGGCCATCGAGGACGAGTATCCGGGGCTGGTGACGCCGGAGTCGCCGACGCAGAACGTCGGCGGCACGTTCTCCACCGAGTTCGTCGCGCACGACCACCTCGAGCGCATGCTCAGCCTCGACAACGTCTTCGACACCGAGGAGTTCGAGGCCTGGGTCGAGCGGGTCCAGAAGGAGATCGGCGCGACGAAGTACCTCGCCGAACTGAAGATCGACGGGCTCGCGATCAACCTGCTGTACGAGAACGGCCGCCTGACCCGCGCCCTGACCAGGGGCGACGGCCGCACCGGCGAGGACGTCACGCTCAACGTCCGCACGCTGGAGCAGGTGCCAGAGCGGCTGAGGGCGACGGACGAGTTCCCGGTGCCCGCGCTGGTCGAGGTCCGCGGCGAGGTCTTCTTCCGCGTCGAGGACTTCCTGGCGCTGAACGCGAAGATGGTCGAGGCGGGCAAGGATCCGTACGCGAACCCGCGCAACACGGCCGCCGGGTCGTTGCGGCAGAAGGATCCCAAGATCACGAAGTCGCGCAACCTGAGGCTGATCTGCCACGGCCTCGGCAAACGCGAGGGTTTCGAGCCGAAGCGCCAGTCCGAGGCGTACGACGCGCTCGCCGCGTGGGGTTTGCCGGTCTCGCCGCACAGCAAGGTGCTGACTTCGGGCAAGGAGCTGCTGGAGCACATCCAGTACTGGGGCGAGCACAGGCACGACGCCGAGCACGAGATCGACGGCGTCGTCATCAAGGTCGACGAGGTCGCGCTGCAGCGCCGCCTCGGCACGACGTCGCGCGCGCCGCGCTGGGCGATCGCCTACAAGTACCCGCCGGAAGAGGCGATCACCACCCTGCTGGACATCCAGGTCAACGTCGGCCGCACGGGGCGGGTCACCCCGTTCGCGGTGATGGAGCCGGTGAAGGTGGCCGGATCCACGGTCGCGATGGCGACGCTGCACAACCAGGAAGAGGTCAAACGCAAGGGCGTGCTGATCGGGGACAAGGTCGTCATCCGCAAGGCGGGCGACGTCATCCCCGAGGTGCTCGGCCCGGTCGCCGACGCGCGCACCGGCGAAGAGCGCGAGTTCGTCATGCCGTTGCGCTGCCCCAACTGCGACACCGAACTGGCGTACCAGAAGGAGGGCGACATCGACATCCGTTGCCCCAACGCGCAGTTCTGCCCGGCGCAGCGGCGGGAGCGGCTGTTCCACCTGGCGAGCCGGAACGTCTTCGACATCGAGGTGGTCGGGTACGAGGCCGCGGTGGCGCTGCTGGACGCCGGCGTCGTGCACGACGAGGGCGACATCTTCGACCTGGACGAGGAGAAGCTGCTCCAGGTCGAGCTGTTCCGCACCAAGGCGGGGGAGCTGTCGGCCAACGGGCGCAAACTGCTGGAGAACCTGGAAACCGTCAAGGATCGTCCACTGTGGAGGGTCATCGTCGGGTTGTCGATCCGGCACGTCGGCCCGACGGCAGCGCAGGCGCTCGCGCGGGAATTCGGTTCGCTGGAACGGATCGAGAACGCCTCCGAAGAGGAGCTCGCCGCCGTCGACGGTGTCGGCCCGACCATCGTGCGCGCCGCCAAGGAATGGTTCGAGGTCGATTGGCACCGTGAGATCGTCGAGAAATGGCGCGCGGCGGGCGTGCGGATGGAGGAGGAGCGCGACGAGTCCGTTCCGCGCAACCTCGAAGGACTGTCCATCGTCGTCACCGGCTCGCTGAACGACTACTCCCGTGACGAGGCCAAGGAGTTCATCATGGCCCGCGGCGGGAAGGCGGCCGGTTCGGTGTCGAAGAAGACGGCGTTCGTCGTCGTCGGCGACGCGCCGGGCACGAAGTACGACAAGGCCGTCCAGCTGAAGGTGCCGGTGCTCGACGAGAACGGCTTCCGTGTGCTGCTGGAAGACGGGCCAGAGGCCGCGGCCGAGCTCGCGCTGGTGACCGAGGAGGAAACCGGTGAGTGACCTGGAGATCCGGCCCGCCCGGCCCGAGGAGCTGACGGCCGTCGGGGAGCTCACGCTGGCCGCGTACTCCGCGGACCGGAGCCTCGTCGACGGCGTGGGCTACGCCACCGAACTGCTCGACGCCGCCCGGCGCGCGGAACTGGCCGAGCTGCTGGTCGCGGTGGAACCGGACGGTACGCTCGTCGGCACGGTCACCATCGCCCACCCGGGGACGCCCTTCGCCGAGCTGTCGCGCGAGGGCGAACTGGAGTTCCGGATGCTCGGAGTGCTGCCCTCGGCGACCGGGCGCGGCATCGGCGAGGCCCTGACCAGGGCGGTCATCGCGCGGGCGCGGGAACTCGCCGTCGCGAGGGTGGTGCTGTGCAGCCTGGTCACGATGGAGCGGGCACACCGGCTCTACGAGCGGCTCGGCTTCGTGCGGCTGCCCGAGCGGGACTGGGAGCCGCATCCCGGGGTCACCCTGATCGCGTACCGCCTGGAGCTTTGAAGTCGATACACCAAGTTGGTGTATCGTTGGTGTATGAGCCGGACCAATATCGACATAGATGACGAGCTGGTCGCTGCCGTGATGCATCGCTATGGGTTCAAGACCAAGAAGGACGCGGTGGATTTCGCGCTGCGGAAAGCGGCGCCGATGATCACCACCGCCGACATCCTGGAGCTGGAAGGGATCGGCTGGGAAGCGGATCTGGACGAGCTACGCGATGACTCCGCGGATCGCAAGTGGCGCGATGCCTCCTGAACAACGCTGCCTGATCGACAGTTCGGTGTGGATCGACTTCCTTCGCAAACGCGCCACCCGGGCGAGGGATCTGGTCGTCGAGCTGGCCGCGCAGCCGAAGATGATCGTGACCTCCGAGCCGATCGTCATGGAACTGCTCGCGGGAGCGAGCGCCGAGGCGCTCCCGCGTCTCGAGAGGACCCTCGCAGGCTTCGTGAACCTGGGCGTCGATCCCGCGATCGACTTCAGGAGCGCGGCAGAGATCTCTCGCGCCGTCCGTGCGGATGGGCACAGGGTCCGTTCCGCGATGGATTGCCTCATCGCGGCGGTGGCGGTACGGCACAAGGCGGTGCTGATCCACAAGGACGTCGACTATGTGCGCATCGCCGAGGTCGTCCCAGAGCTTCGGGCCGAGGCGATCTTCGACTCCTGAGCGGCGTTTCGTCCTCTGAATGCGGTACTTGCACGCGCAACTACCGCATTCAGAGGACGAAATGCCTGAGGTCAGCTGTCCAGGACGACGGCGACGATCCCCGCGAAGTGCGCCAACCGCGCCACTTCGGCGGCCCGGAAGTTCGGCCCGCCCGGCCGCGCGACCAGCAGCGCCTTCCCGGGCTTCCCCAGCGGCGTCGCCGCGAGCTCGGTCCCCAGTTCCTTCCACGTCTCCGGCACCCAGGCCTCCTCGGCGTCGAGGATGGTGGCGCGTTCCAGCGGCAGCCACGGCAGGTCGGTGATGGGCGTCTCGGGTGCGGCGTTGGACGACGCCAGCCGGATCGCGCCGGCCTCGGCGTGTTCGACGACGACGGCCCAGCCCGCCCGGATGATCCGCGGCACACCTTCGGCGAGGATTTCCAGCCCCGAAGCGGGCTTCGCGGCGATCTCCTCGACCAGTTCGAGTTCACGATGGGTGTCCAGCACCCCGGCGTACGGCCGGACGGCGTCGACCTCGACCCCGTCGACGCTTTCGGCGGCGGTGATCAGCGCGTCCGGCAGCCTGCCGGAGGGGATTTCGACGACGAGGTCGTCGATGGCGACACCGCCGCCCCGTTCGACGACGTCCACGCTCAGGATGTCGGCGCCGACGGTGCCGAGCGCGGTGGCGACCGCGCCGAGGGTCCCCGGGGTGTCCGGTAATTGGACCCGGATCAGGAACGACACACGCGCCCCTCTCGCCTCAGGCGTCCCAGCCTCGCCGTGGAACGCGCTACGCCGGGCGCCGATTGTGACAGACCGGACGAGGTAATGGGACCCGACGTCCGGGGCGCGGGATAACGAACCAGGCACTCCTTACCCGACATGGGAGCGCAGGCCGCGGCATAACCCAGTCGAGTCCGCCGACGCCGCCACCATAGACTTGCAGCTTCCGACAGAACCCGCACAGCACACCCCGGGAGTCACCCGCGTGCCCAACATTTCCCGCGACGAGGTCGCACACCTCGCCAAGCTGGCCAGGCTTGCCGTCACCGAAGAGGAGCTGGACGTCTTCGCAGGCCAGCTCGACCAGATCCTGGACTCGGTGGCCAAGGTGAGCGAGGTCGCAGGCGAGGACGTCCCGCCCACGTCGCACGCCGTGCCGCTGACCAACGTGTTCCGTGAGGACACGGTCCGACCGGGGCTGACCCAGCAGCAGGCGCTGGCCGGTGCGCCGGCCAGCGAAGAGGGTCGTTTCCGGGTGCCGCGGATTCTGGGAGAAGAACAGTGACCGAACTCATCAAGCTGACCGCCGCCGAACTGGCGGAGAAGATCCAGTCCCGTGAGGTCTCGGCCGTCGAGGTCGCACAGGCCCACCTGGACCGGATCGCCGAGGTCGACGACCACATCCACGCGTTCCTGCACGTCGACACCGAGGGCGCGCTCGACGCCGCCCGCGCGGTGGACGCCGACGTCGCCGAGGGCAAGGCGCCGAAGTCGCCGCTCGCCGGTGTCCCGCTGGCGCTCAAGGACGTGCTGACCACCAAGGGCATCCCGACCACGGTCGGTTCGAAGACCCTGGAGAACTGGTTGCCGCCGTACGACGCCACCGTGACGCGCAAGCTGCGCGAGGCCGGTGTCGTGGTGCTGGGCAAGACCAACATGGACGAGTTCGCGATGGGCTCCTCCACGGAGAACTCCGCGTTCGGCCCGACGCACAACCCGTGGGACCACGCCCGTATCCCCGGCGGTTCCGGCGGTGGCTCCTCGGCGTCCATCGCGGCGTTCGAGGCCGCGATCGCGATCGGTACCGACACCGGTGGTTCGATCCGCCAGCCCGGCGCGGTCACCGGCACCGTCGGCGTGAAGCCGACGTACGGCGGCGTCTCCCGCTACGGGCTCGTCGCCTTCTCGTCGTCGCTCGACCAGGCCGGTCCCTGCGCGCGGACGGTGCTCGACGCGGCCCTGCTGCACGAGGTCATCGCCGGCTACGACCCGATGGACTCGACCTCGATCGACGCGCCGGTCCCGCCGGTGGTCGCCGCAGCCCGCCAGGGCCTGACCGGTGACCTCAAGGGCGTCCGCGTCGGCGTGGTGAAGGAATTCGCCGGCGACGGCTACCAGCCGGGCGTGTTGCGGTCGTTCGAGGCCGCCGTCGAGCAGCTTCGCGCGCTCGGTGCCGAGGTCGTCGAGGTCTCGTGCCCGAACTTCACCTACGCGCTGCCCGCGTACTACCTGATCGCGCCGAGCGAGTGCTCGTCGAACCTCGCCCGGTTCGACGCCATGCGCTACGGCCTGCGCGTGTCCGACGACGGCGCGCACAGCGCCGAAGAGGTCATGTCGCTGACCCGCGAGAAGGGTTTCGGCCCCGAGGTCAAGCGCCGCATCATGCTCGGCACGTACGCGCTTTCGTCGGGTTACTACGACGCGTACTACGGCTCGGCGCAGAAGGTGCGCACGCTCATCACGCGCGACTTCGACGCCGCGTACGAAAAGGTGGACGTGCTGGTCTCGCCGACCACGCCGACCACGGCGTTCAAGATCGGCGAGCGCGTCGACGACCCGATGGCGATGTACCTGGCGGACCTCTGCACCATCCCGTCGAACCTCGCGGGCAACGCCGCGATGAGTGTCCCGAGTGGACTGTCGCATGAGGACGGCCTGCCGGTCGGCCTGCAGATCATGGCCCCGGCGATGGCCGACGACCGGCTGTACCGCGTCGGCGCCGCCTACGAGGTCGCGCGCGACGCCGCCAACGGTGGCTCGCTGGTGCACGAGGTTCCGGAGCTGGGAGGAAAGAAGTGACCGCCGTGGTGGAACTCATGGACTACGCCGACGTCATCGAGCGGTTCGACCCGGTGCTGGGCCTCGAGGTGCACGTCGAGCTGAACACGAACACCAAGATGTTCTGCGGCTGCGCCAACGAGTTCGGCGGCGAGCCCAACACCAAGGTGTGCCCGACCTGTCTCGGCCTGCCCGGTTCGCTGCCGGTCGTGAACGGCAAGGCGGTCGAGGGCGCGATCCGCATCGGCCTCGCGCTCAACTGCGAGATCGCCGAATGGTGCCGGTTCGCCCGGAAGAACTACTTCTACCCGGACATGCCGAAGAACTTCCAGACGTCGCAGTACGACGAGCCGATCGCCTTCAACGGCTACCTCGACGTGACGCTGGACGACGGCGAGGTCGTGCGGGTCGAGATCGAGCGCGCGCACATGGAGGAGGACACCGGCAAGTCGCTGCACGTCGGCGGCGCCACCGGGCGGATCCACGGCGCCGAGCACTCGCTGCTCGACTACAACCGCGCCGGCGTGCCGCTGATCGAGATCGTCACCAAGACGATCGAGCACACCGGTGGCCGCGCCCCCGAGGTCGCCCGCGCGTACGTGAGCGCCCTGCGGGATCTGCTCAGCGCGCTGGACGTTTCCGACGTCCGCATGGACCAGGGTTCCTTGCGCTGCGACGCGAACGTCTCGCTGATGGCCAAGGACGCGACCGAGTTCGGCACGCGCACCGAGACCAAGAACGTCAACTCGCTGCGCAGTGTCGAGCGTGCCGTGCGCTACGAGATGACCCGCCAGGCGGCGATCCTCGCCGAGGGCGGCTCGATCAAGCAGGAGACGCGGCACTTCCAGGAGGCCGACGGCACCACGTCGTCCGGCCGCACGAAGGAGACCGCCGAGGACTACCGGTACTTCCCGGAGCCCGACCTGGTCCCGATCGCGCCGTCGCGTGAATGGGTCGAGGAGCTGCGCAAGACGCTGCCGGAGATGCCGTCGGAGCGCCGCAAGCGCATCCAGCGGGAGTGGAGCCTGACCGACGAGGCGCTGCGCGACCTGCTGAACGTCGGCGCGGTCGACCTGGTCGCCGCCACCGTCGAGGCGGGCGCGACGCCGGACGAGGCTCGCAGCTGGTGGGTCAACACGCTGGCGCAGGAGGCCAACTCCCGCGAGATCGAGCTGGCCGAGCTGGCGATCACCCCGGCGCAGCTGGCCGAGGTCATCGCGCTGGTCAACGCCGGTGAGCTGACCAACAAGCTGGCCAAGGAGGTCGTGCAGGGCGTTCTCGCCGGCGAGGGTTCGCCGTCCGAGGTCGTCGAGAAGCGCGGCCTGAAGGTCGTCTCCGACGACTCCGCGCTCATCGCGGCGGTCGACGAGGCGCTGGCCGCGCAGCCCGACGTCGCCGAGAAGATCCGCGGCGGCAAGGTGGCCGCGGCCGGCGCGATCGTCGGCGCGGTCATGAAGGCCACCAAGGGCCAGGCCGACGCGAAGCGTGTGCGCGAACTGATCGTCGAGCGAGTCGGTGCCTGATCTCGCTCTGAAGAAGGTCACCTGGCGTGAGTGGCTCGGCCTCGCGGCCGGGCTGCTCGCGCTGGTGGCCTTGTTCCTTCCGTGGACGACGCTCACCGCCTCGCGCCCGGAAATCGAAGACGTGCTGAAGACCTTGCCCGCCAACGACGTCACGCGTGACGCGTGGCGTTCGGGTTTCCTCGCCTGGGCGCCGCTCTTCCTTCTGTTCCTTCCCGGCCTCGCGGTCGTGCTGTTCGGCCGCGTCGACGCCGTCCGCCGGGCGGGCCTGCCGCATCTTTGGCTGATGGCGGCCATCGGCGCGCTGCTGCTGATGGTGCTCGGCTGGACCACCCTCGACTGGCAGTTCGACGCCGACCAGCGCGGGATCCTTTCCGCCGCCGGCATCGAGATCGGGACCGGCCTCGGCCGCTATCTCGGCCTGGTGGCCGCTGCGGTCTCCGTCGTCGTGGCGTTCTTCGACGTCCGCGTGCTCCGCGCCGAGACCCGCACCCGGCGTCCCTGAGCCCCCTTCTCCCGCATTTAGCCCTCTGAATGCGAGAGGGAGGGCGCTTGCGAACGCGTTGACATGTGACCATTTGGTCACCTATTTTGTCCTGCATGACCCCTTCACGCAGGACACTCGTCACCGTGCTCGTCGCAGTCCTTTTCGGCGCGCTGTTCACCGCCGCGCCCGCGGCAGCCGAAGAGCGCTGGCGCACCCACGAGGGCACGATCGATGGCGCCGACTACCTGGTGAAAGTGCCGAAACGCTGGAACGGCACGCTGGTGCTCTACAGCCATGGGCTCTACGTGGATCCATGGAAGCCGGCGCGGATCATGCTGGCCACCCGGCCGGAGACCGAAAGATGGTTGCTGGACCAGGGTTACGCGCTGGCCGCGTCGAACTACAAGGGCGCTTTCGGGCACGTGATCGAGGAGGCCCTGACCGACCAGATCGCGCTGCTGGACTGGTTCGAGGCCAACGTGGGCGAGCCGCGGCGGACCATCACGAGCGGAATGTCCATGGGCACCGTGATCTCCCTGAAGCTGGCCGAGGACAACCCCGGCCGGTTCGACGGTGTCCTGGCGCAATGCGGCGAGTACGACGCGCAGGGCACCTGGAACAACGCGCTGGACATACTCTTCGCGCTCAAGACGCTGTTGGCTCCGGACGCGGACATCGACCTGGTCCGGCCGCGTGATCCGGAGGCCTCAAAGGCCGCACTCGAAGCCGTCGTGACCGAAGCGCAGAAGACCGACGCGGGCCGGGCGCGGATCGCGCTGGCCGGAGCGCTGGGCACCGTTCCCGGCTGGGCGCTCGCGCACGAACCGGAGCCGACGGCACTGACCGACCGCCTCGCCCAGCAGGCGATGTGGGTCGCCGGCGCCTACCTGTACGGCTACGGACCGGGCGCGCGTCCGGAGATCGAGCGCCGGGCCGGTGGGAATCCGTCGTCGAACACCGGGATCGACTACCGGCGTCAGCTAGCCCGGTCCACCGGTCTCGACCTGGTCCGGCAGGCCTACCGGACGGGTGGCGTCGACCTGGAAGCCGACCTGCGCCGGCTCGCCGAGGCTCCGCGGATTTCGGCGGATCCGAAGGCGCAGGCCTACCTGCAGCGCCACACTGTCGCGCGCGGCACCACCCCGTCGCCTGTGCTGACCACGCACACCACTGGTGACGGCGGCGCCGTCGCGGGACAGGCCCGCTGGTACGGCGAACAGGTCCGGCGCAACGGCGATCCCGCTCTGCTGCGGCAAACCTACGTGAGCCGGGGCGGTCATTGCTCGTTCAACGCGGCCGAGGAGATCGTCCTGCTGCGCACCCTGCTGTCCCGGGCGGAGACCGGCCGCTGGCCGTCCACCGAACCGCGCAGGCTCACCGCCGCCGCGAACGCGCTGGGGGACGGCTACCGCCTCGTGCCGGAACTGTTCGATCAGAACGTCAAGGAGAAGGCGATGCCGCCGTCCTTCACGCGGTTCACCCCGGCGCCGCACCCGCGGCCGTCCCGCTAAGGACCGCTCAGTCCTTGCCACCCCCGCCGGAGCTGGCCGACGGCGTGATGATGACGACGCGGTCGTCGCTCGAAACCGGGGCGCCGCCGTCCTTGTTGACCGTCCCGGCGAGCGCGATCTGCGGGTTGACCATGCTCATCGCGGAGAGCCTGCCGAAGGTCTTCGGCGGCTTGCCGACCTTGCCGTCCATGACGACGTTGGGCTTGCCGGTCACCGCCCCGTCCGGGGTGACCGGCAGGTTCTGCAGGTTGCCGGCGATGGACGTGGTGATCGAGAGATAACCGGTGGCACCGACGAAATCCGCGCAGCCCGAGACACCGGGTTTGTCGGTCCAGCTCCAGGCCGGGGTGGTCAGCGGCTGGCCGCCGCGAAGCCGGTACAGGACGTCCTTGTCAGCCAGCCGGTCGGTCAGCCAGACGCGGGAACCGGCCTGGTCACGGCAGATCCCGCCGGGGGAGTGCACGCCGGTGGAGAAGACCGCCGAACCCGGCGTGGGGTTGCCCGGCGCCGGTTTGCCGGAGGTGTCGATGCGCAGGACCTTCCCGGCCAGCGACGCCGGATCGGCCGCGAGCCCGGGGTTGCCCGCGTCGCCGGTGGCGACCAGGAGCGCGCCCTTGGCGTCGGTGCCGATCGCGCCGCGGTTGCCGGTGGCCCCCTTGGGGATCCCGGTCAGCACCGGTTTCGGCGCCTGGCCCTTCGCCAGGCGGACGACCCGGTTGTCGGTCGGGGTGGTGATGTAGGCGAAGACGAGCTGGTCTTCGGCGAAGCCCGGGGAGAGGGCGAGCGAGGTGAGTCCGCCGTCGCTGGAGCCGTCCACGGGAACGGTCGCCCAGCCGGCCGGGTCCTTCTCCGCGGCGGCGAGCAGGATCCGGCCGCTCTTGCGTTCCCCGGCGAGCGCGCTGGGCGCGGTGCCGTCACCGGGGATCGCGGCCACGGCGGCGACGGTGTCCAGGCAGGTCGCGATGACGGCCTTGTCGAAGTCTTTGCAGCCCTGGGGCGGCGGGACCGGCGTCGGTGCCTGGTTCGGCCCGTTGCCCCGGCCGGGGCCGGCGTCGCCCGCTTCACCGCCCGGCCCGATCTGCGGCGGGACCTCGGGGGACGGCGGGTTGACCGGGGTGAACTTCTGCCCGGCGGCCGTGTTGTCGAATTCGGCGCAACCGGAGAGCATCAGCGCGCCGCAGGCCAGCATGGCCAGCGGCGCGGTCCATTTCCGCCGGTACCGGGTACGCACGGGCCCAGCCTAGGTGGGCGTACGTGAGCCACGGGTAAGAGCTCCTCGATACCGTGGTGATCATGACAGTGACCGTTCTCGTGCCCGACGAAGAGGGAGTGGCCGCGCTTTCGGAGATCGAGGGCGTGCGTCCGGTGGTGTACCGCCGCGGCGGGCCGGTGCCCGCCGAAGCCGCCGAGGCCGACGTCCTCGTGACCGGTGACGGGCCCAGCGAGGAACTCTGGCGCGAACTGCCGAACATCAAACTCGTGCAGCTGCTGGCCGCGGGCGCCGAGGACTGGGTCGGCAAGGTGCCGGACGGCGTCCTGCTCTCGACCTGCCGCGGCGCGCACGGCGGAAGCTCGGCCGAATGGGTCGTCGCGGTCCTGCTGACGATCTACCGGGACCTCGGCGGTTTCGCCGACGGCCATCGGCGCAAACACTGGGAACGCCGGATCACCGACACCCTGCAGGGCAAACGGGCGCTCATCGTCGGCGCGGGCGACCTCGGCAGGCATCTGCGCCGACGGCTGGAGACGTTCGACGTCCGCTGCACGATGGTGGGCGCGACGGCCCGCGAAGGTGTCCACGGCAACGACGAACTCCCCGACCTGCTGCCCGACCACGACATCACCGTCCTGATGGTGCCGCTCACGCCGCATACGCGGGGCATGGTCGACGCGGAGTTCCTGGCCGCGATGCCGGACGGCGCGATCCTCGTCAACGTGTCGAGGGGCCCGGTCGTGGACACCGACGCGCTCGTCGCGGAACTCGCGTCGGGACGGCTGCGCGCCGCCCTCGACGTCACCGACCCGGAGCCCCTGCCCGAGGGGCATCCGCTGTGGGACGTGCCGGGACTGCTGCTGACACCGCACGTCGCGGGCGCCGTGAGCGGGCGGCGGCAGCGCGCCTACGCGGTGGTGGTCCGGGAACTGAGCCACTATCTGGGCGGGGAGCTGCCGAAGAACCTGGTTCACGGCGAATACTGAGCATCGTGGCGAATCTTCATGTCGGGTGCGCGATGTGGACGCACAAGGCGTGGGCGGGCCGGTTCCTGCCGCGGTCGCTGCCCGCCGGGGAACGCCTGCGGGCGTATGCCGGCTGGTGCAACGCGGTCGAGGGCAACACGACCTTCTACGCGACCCCCGCGAGGGAAACCGTCGAGACGTGGGCGCGGCAGACCGGCCCCGGCTTCCGGTTCGTCGTCAAGTTGCCCAAGGTCGTCACGCACGAGAAACGGCTCGCCGGTGTCGAGACGGAGATGCGGGCGTTCCTGGACGCGATCGAACCGCTCGGCGAACGGGCGGTCCTGTGGACCCAGCTGCCCGGCTCGTTCGGTCCGCCGGACGTCGACGCCCTCGGTCGCTTCCTGCGCCGTCTCCCCGCCGGTCTCCGGCGCGCCGTGGAGGTACGCCATCCGGCGTTCTACACCGAAGCGACCTCACTGCTGGAGAGGACTCTCGCCGACGCGGGCGCCGAGTGGGTGCCGTTCGACACCACGGTCTTCTTCGCGAGTCCGCCGGTCAGCGAAGCCGAGCAGGTCGCCTGGGCGAAGAAACCTCGGCTGCCGCGGCGGACGCGGGCGCTGACCGACCGCCCGATCGTCCGCTACCTGGGCCGCGACGCGACCGAGGAGACCGTCGCGGGATGGCGACCGTGGACCGAGGTGGTCGCCGGATGGCTGCGCGAGGGCCGATCGCCGACGGTTTTCGTGCACACCCCCGACAACGACGACGCCCCGGCGCTCGCCCGCCGTTTCCACGATGACGTGCGTGCCCTGGTTCCCGGTCTCGACCCGTTGCCCGAGCCCGAACCGATCGAGCCCGCGACCCTGTTCTGAGCCGTCCAGACACGCGTGTCGTCCGTCCGATCACGCGAGATGTCCGTCTCGACACGGGGACGTCCGGCGGTTCGGTCGCCTGGCGGGCCGGTTTCCCCTACCCTTCGCGCGTGAGCGATGACTATCAGACCAGCATGATCTCGGACGTGGCCGACGCCGACAGCGGCCCCGCACCGGCGGAGACCCGGGGCGGGATCGATCTCGGTCTGCTCGTCCTGCGAGTGGTGCTCGGCGTGACGATGGGCGCGCACGGGCTCCAGCACCTCTTCGGTGCCTTCGGCGGCCCGGGGGTCGGCGGCTTCGCCAGGGCACTCGGCGGTATGGGCTACACCAGCCAGACCACGCTGCTTTCGTGGATCACCGGGATCAGTGAAGTGGTCGGCGGCGCGCTCGTGCTGGTGGGCCTGTTCACCCCGATCGGTGCCGCCGCGCTGCTCGGCGTCTGCGCGAACATCGTCTACGTGAAGTTCGGCGGCGGGTTCTTCCAGAAGCAAGGGCAGGGCTTCGAGTTCGAACTCCTGCTGGCCGCGGCTTCGCTGACCGTCCTGCTCGCAGGCTCCGGGCGGATCGCGCTGGACGTCAACACCCCGTGGCGGAAGCGGCCGCTCTCGTTCGGGCTGATCGGCCTGCTGCTGGCCGCCGCGGCTTCGGTCGTGGTGATCGTCCTCTGCCGGTAAGCGTGGGGCCTCGTGAGTGGTAAGGACGGTTCTAACCGTCCTTACCACTCACGAGGGTTTACTTGTTCGGGTCCCGGACGGCGCCGGTGTCGGCCGAGGTCGCCATCCGCGCGTAGGCCCGCAGCGCGGCGGTGACCTTCCGGTCCCGCGAGACCGGCTGCCACGGCCGCTCGCTCGCCTCCATCTTCGCGCGCCGCTCGGCGAGCACGTCCTCGTCGACGAGCAGTTCGAGCCGCCGCTCGTGGACGTCGAGCAGGATCCGGTCGCCGTTCTGGACCAGGCCGATCGCCCCGCCCGCGGCGGCCTCGGGCGAGATGTGCCCGACCGAGATGCCCGACGAGCCGCCGGAGAACCGGCCGTCGGTGATCAGCGCGCATTTCTTGCCCAGCCCCGAGCCCTTGAGGAACGCCGTCGGGTGCAGCATCTCCTGCATCCCCGGGCCGCCCGCCGGGCCTTCGTAGCGGATCACCAGCACCTCACCGGGCTGGATCTCCTTCTTGAGGATGGCCGAGACCGCCTCCTCCTGGCTCTCCAGCACCCGGGCCGGGCCCTCGAAATGCCACAGTTCCTCGTCGATGCCCGCCGACTTGATGACGGCGCCGTTCTCGGCGAGGTTCCCGCGCAGGATCGCGAGCCCGCCGTCCTTGGTGTAGGCGTGTTCGACGTCGTGGATGCAGCCGTCCGCGGCGTCGGTGTCCAAAGAGGACCAACGGTTCTCGGTCGAGAACGCTTCCGTGGTGCGGACTCCGCCCGGAGCGGCGTGGAACAGCTCGATCGCCCGCTCCGACGGCTTCTCCGCCCGGATGTCCCAAGTGGACAGCCACGACTCCAGATCCGGCGAGTGCACGGAGTGGACATCGGTGTTCAGCAGGCCGCCGCGGTGCAGTTCGCCGAGGATGGCCGGGATGCCGCCGGCGCGGTGGACGTCCTCCATGTGGTAATCCGAGTTCGGCGCGACCTTCGACAGGCACGGCACGCGGCGGCCGATGGCGTCGATGTCGTCGATGGTGAAGTCGACCTCGCCCTCCTGCGCGGCAGCGAGGATGTGCAGCACCGTGTTGGTCGAACCGCCCATCGCCATGTCGAGGGCCATCGCGTTCTCGAACGCCTTCTTCGACGCGATCGAGCGCGGGAGCACGGACTCGTCGTCCTGCTCATACCAGCGCTTGCACAGTTCGACGACCGTGCGTCCGGCGTCTTCGAACAGCGCCTTGCGGGCGGCGTGCGTGGCGAGGGTGGAGCCGTTGCCCGGCAGGGAGAGCCCGAGCGCCTCGGTGAGGCAGTTCATCGAGTTCGCGGTGAACATGCCCGAGCACGACCCGCAGGTCGGGCAGGCCGAGCGCTCCACAATGGACAGACCGTCCTCGTCGACCTCGCTGCTGGCCGACGCGGCGATCGCGGTGATGAGGTCGGTCGGCGCCTGCGCGACACCGCCGACGACCACGGCCTTCCCGGCCTCCATCGGCCCGCCGGAGACGAACACCACCGGGATGTTCAGCCGCATGGCGGCGTTCAGCATGCCCGGGGTGATCTTGTCGCAGTTGGAGATGCAGACCAGCGCGTCGGCCTGGTGCGCGTTCACCATGTACTCGACGGAGTCGGCGATGATCTCGCGCGAGGGCAGCGAGTACAGCATTCCGCTGTGCCCCATGGCGATCCCGTCGTCGACGGCGATCGTGTGGAACTCGCGGGCGACACCGCCCGCCTCCTTCACCGCGCCGGCCACGATCTCGCCGAGGTCCTTGAGGTGCACGTGCCCCGGCACGAACTGGGTGTAGGAGTTCGCGATGGCGACGATCGGCTTGCCGAAGTCGCTGTCGGTCATTCCGGTGGCGCGCCAGAGCGAGCGGGCGCCCGCCGCGTTGCGGCCGTGGGTGGTGGTCCGGGAACGGAGTTGAGGCACGGCTGACTCCAAGGTTCGGGATGGGGACCAGGGCGAACGAGCGCCAAACTGGTCCTACCAATCCTACTCCCCGGAATCGTCGCGCTTTTCCGGAGCCTCGGCCACGTCCTCGGTCAGCCCGGAGGGATCGGCCATCCGGCCCGCGCTGACCAGCGAGATCACCGGAAGATGGCGGGTGCGCACGGCGGGCAGGGCGACCTTGGTCTCGTCCTTCAGTACCGCCTGCACCTTCGCCTTGTCAGTGATGGCGAGGCCCTTGAGCGAGGTCCACGGCAGGTCCTTCCGCCCGAACATCGTCCGCACCTCCAGCCCCTTGGCCGTCGCCGTCGTGCGGGTCCGGATCACGAACACCGCCAGCGCGATCGGGAAGAGGTAGAGCCACTGGAGATACGGCACGTCGCCGAACGCGACAGGCGTCACACAAACGACGAGGAAAGCGATCGCCAGCAATGCCGTGTTCGGAATCTTGAAGACGGCCTTGCGGTCCTCGTTCGCCTGTTCCGACTGCTTTTCTTCTGCCACGTCAAAGATGGTGCACCGCCGCCTCCGAGGCTCCGAACGCGGGTCGCACCACGCGCCGAAGGTGTCCAGCATGCGGAATCGCCGTCCCGCAGAGTTGACACTCTTGACGGCGACCGGCTAGCTTCACTCTCGTGACAACGCAGACCGGCCTCGTACTTCCCAAGCGCGTCGACGCTTAGGGAAGTCTCCGCTGCGTCGACGCGCGACCCTCGTGCGACCACTCCGGTCGGCGGGGGTTTTTTGTTGCCTGGAACAATTTCAGTGCCGAGCCAGCCAATGAATACCCGAACGAGTGACTAGACAAGACGAGGCAAACAGCGATGACTAGTGCCACCTCGCGAGCTGATGCGAACTCCGGTACCTCCGGTGCCCGACCCAAGCCGGCGCCGCCCGCCGGGACCCCGGTGCGGGTCACGGGCGCGCAGTCGCTCGTCCGCTCGCTCGAGGCGGTGGGCGCGGAGGTCGTGTTCGGTATTCCCGGCGGCACCATTCTCCCGGCGTACGACCCGTTGCTCGACTCGACGAAGGTCCGCCACGTCCTGGTCCGTCACGAACAGGGCGCGGGCCACGCCGCCACCGGGTACGCGCAGGCGACCGGCAAGGTCGGCGTGTGCATGGCCACCTCCGGTCCCGGCGCGACCAACCTGGTCACCCCGCTGGCCGACGCGAACATGGACTCGGTGCCGGTCGTCGCCATCACCGGTCAGCAGTCCCGCGCGCTGATCGGCACGGACGCCTTCCAGGAAGCCGACATCTGCGGCATCACGATGCCGATCACCAAGCACAACTTCCTGGTCACCGACCCGGCGGACATCCCGCGCACCATCGCGGAGGCCTTCCACCTCGCCTCGACCGGCCGCCCCGGCCCGGTCCTGGTGGACATCCCCAAGGACGTCCTGCAGGAGATGACCTCCTTCTCCTGGCCGACGGAGATGCGGCTGCCGGGCTACCGGCCCACGCTGCGCCCGCACGGCAAGCAGGTCCGCGAGGCCGCCCGCCTGATCAGCAAGTCGCGGCGCCCGGTCCTCTACGTCGGCGGTGGCGTGGTCAAGGCCGACGCCTCGCGCCAGCTGATGGAACTGGCCGAACTGACCGGCATCCCCGTCGTCACCACGCTGATGGCGCGCGGCGCGTTCCCCGATTCGCACCCGCAGCACCTCGGCATGCCGGGGATGCACGGTTCGGTCGCCGCGGTCGCCGCGATGCAGCGGGCGGATCTGCTGATCGCCCTCGGCGCCCGCTTCGACGACCGTGTCACCGGGCAGTTGTCGTCGTTCGCGCCGGACGCCGCCATCGTCCACGCCGACATCGACCCGGCCGAGATCTCCAAGAACCGCAAGGCGGACGTGCCGATCGTCGGCGACTGCGCGGAGATCATCACCGAGCTGATCGAGGCCGTCCGCGCCGAGACCGACAAGTCCGCGAAGCCGGACCTGAAGGACTGGTGGACGCAGGCGAGCGCTTGGCGCGACGACTACCCGGCCGGTTACGAATGGCCCGAGGACGGGACGCTTTCGCCGCAGTACGTCATCGAGCGCATCGGTTCGCTCGTCGGCCCGGACGCGGTCTACACCGCGGGTGTCGGCCAGCACCAGATGTGGGCCGCGCAGTTCGTGAAGTACGAGAACCCGCGCACCTGGATCAACTCCGGCGGTCTCGGCACGATGGGCTTCGCCGTCCCCGCCGCGATGGGCGCCAAGTTCGGCGTGCCGGACAAGCAGGTCTGGGCCATCGACGGCGACGGCTGTTTCCAGATGACGAACCAGGAACTGGCCACCTGCGCCATCGAAGGCGCGCCGATCAAGGTCGCCGTCATCAACAACGGCAACCTGGGCATGGTCCGCCAGTGGCAGAACCTCTTCTATTCCGAGCGGTACTCCAACACCGATCTCGGTACCCACAAGCACCGCATCCCCGACTTCACCCTGCTCGCGGAGGCGCTCGGCTGCGCCGGGCTCCGCTGCGAGACCAAGGAGGACGTCGACGCCACCATCCGGCGCGCCATGGAGATCAACGACCGCCCCGTCGTGATCGATTTCGTGGTGGGGAAGGATGCCCAGGTGTGGCCCATGGTGGCCGCGGGCACCGGTAACGACGAAATCATGGCCGTGCGCGGAATCCGCCCGCTCTTCGACGACGACGAGGTCGCCGCGGAGGCGGAGCTGAACGCCGCCACAGAAGGAGACGCCCGATGAGCGTGCACACCCTGAGCGTTCTGGTCGAGAACAAGCCCGGTGTCCTCGCGCGGGTTTCCGGACTGTTCTCCCGGCGGGGTTTCAACATCGAATCCCTCGCCGTCGGGCCCACGGAGAATCCCGAGGTGTCCCGGATGACGATCGTGGTCGCCGTTGAGGAGCTACCGCTCGAACAGGTGACCAAACAGCTCAACAAGCTGGTCAACGTCATCAAGATCGTGGAATTGGAAAAGTCCACAGCCGTGCAGCGTGAACTGCTGCTCGTGAAGGTCCGGGCCGACAACACCGTGCGCAGCCAGGTCCTCGAAACAGTGCAGTTGTTCCGCGCGAAGGTGGTGGACGTGTCTCCCGAGGCGCTCACCGTCGAAGCCACCGGGACCTCGGACAAGATCGGCGCCCTGCTCCGGATGCTGGAGCCCTATGGCATCCGTGAACTGGTCCAGTCCGGAATGGTCGCGGTCGGCCGGGGCTCCCGCTCGATCACCGCCACCTCCGCCCGCTAGAAATACTTTGGTAAGTCAGGAAAGGAAGTAGTACCCCTCATGGCAGTGGAAATCTTTTACGACGACGACGCGGACCTTTCGATCATCCAGGGTCGCAAGGTCGCCGTGATCGGCTACGGCAGCCAGGGTCACGCGCACTCGCTGAGCCTGCGCGACTCCGGCGTCGACGTCCGCATCGGCCTGCCCGAGGGCTCGAAGTCGCGGGCCAAGGCCGAGGAGCAGGGTCTCCGCGTGCTCACCCCGGCCGAGGCCAGCGCCGAAGCCGACCTGATCATGATCCTCGCGCCGGACACGAAGCAGCGCTTCATCTACGAGCAGGACATCGCGCCGAACCTCAAGGACGGCGACGCGCTCTTCTTCGGTCACGGCTTCAACATCCGCTACGACCTGATCAAGCCGCCGTCGAACGTGGACGTCGCCATGGTCGCCCCGAAGGGCCCGGGCCACCTGGTCCGCCGCCAGTTCGTCGACGGCAAGGGCGTCCCGGCGCTCATCGCGGTCGAGCAGGACGCCTCCGGCAACGCGCAGGCGCTCGCGCTCTCCTACGCGGCCGCCATCGGTGGCGCCCGCGCCGGTGTCATCAAGACGACCTTCACCGAGGAGACCGAGACCGACCTCTTCGGCGAGCAGGCCGTGCTCTGCGGTGGCGCCTCCGCGCTGGTGCAGACCGGTTTCGAGGTGCTCACCGAGGCCGGCTACGCCCCGGAGATCGCCTACTTCGAGGTGCTGCACGAGCTGAAGCTGATCGTCGACCTCATGTACGAGGGCGGCATCGCGCGTCAGCGCTACTCGATCTCCGACACCGCCGAATACGGCGACCTGACCCGCGGCCCGCGCGTCATCTCGCCGGCGGTCAAGGAAGAGATGAAGAAGATCCTCGGCGAGATCCAGGACGGCACGTTCGCCCGCGAATGGGTCGCCGAGGACGAGGCCGGGCGGCCGAACTTCACCAAGCTCGAGGAGCAGGGCAACCAGCACCCGATCGAGGAGACCGGCAAGAAGCTGCGCGACCTGATGTCGTGGGTGGACCGGCCGATCACCGAAACCGCCTAGTTGTGGGCTGAAGGGGCCCTTCACCGCATGCGATGCGGTGAAGGGCCCCTTCGTTTTGCGTACCGGAAAGCGATAGCGTGGGCACCATGAGTGAGCAGCCGGTGGACGACAAGGCCCACATCCGGCCGGACCTGGACTTGAGCGACGCGGTGTGGATCCGGGCGGAACCCGAAGGCGCGAACCTCGAAGACCGTGCCGAGTACGCGCTGGTGCCGCATACCGACGGCGTCACCTACACCGCGATGCGCCAAGCCTCTGATCCGGACGGCCACATACTCGTCTTCACGCCGACCGAATGGGACGCCTTCGTGAAAGGCGTCCGGGACGGCGAATTCGACCTGCCCACCTAGGCCTGATCAGTCCGGGTAGTCCACGCTCATCCGTCGGAGCCCCGTGGTGTCCTGCGGACAGTTCACTGTGGACACCTCGTTCCTGTTCGCCCACGCGCCGAAGTACCACCGGTACGTGGGCTGGGTGTAGGTACGGCACTCCGCCGCGGCTCGGTGCGCGCGCTGGGTGCACTTCGACGAAACCGCCCAGGAGCCCGTACTCCGCCACACGCTGCAGTCGGGTGGGATGGCCTGGGTCGACGCGGATGCGGCCGGTGCCATCGAGACCAGCGCGCCCGCGGTGATCGCCATGACCGCCGCCGCGACTCCTCCGCGCGCTTTCGACCGGATGCTCGTCATCGATTCCTCCCTCATGGCGAGATCCGGCGGATCCGGACTCGCCACCGGGTTCACGCGCTCGCCGACGAGGCCGTTGCCACCCGGCCGGCTGATCACCCGGATGGAGTCCGCCTAAAGCCGCGCGAACAGGTCGTCGAGCCGGCCGGTCGCGGCGGCGATGGCGAGATGGTCGGCGTAGTCGCGCGATTCGACGATCAGCCCGTCGCGCACGCGCAGCACGAAGATGTTGGAAAGGCGGAATTCCGCGCTGCCACCGGCTGTCCCCTGGTAGTCGAACTCGCCGATCACGACCTCCGGGTCGAGGGTTTCGTGGATCACCAGATCGCGGACCTGGAACCGGACCTCGCCCCGTTCGCCGAACTTGAAGTGCTCCCGCAGGTCTTCCCGGGTCTTCAGGGTCTCCGCCCCGGGCAGGAACGGGTGCGTGACA